>Ga0326511_10000779_pt1 | contig 27769 bp, 66 predicted proteins | sample 0_2496_0518_D_FD_203701 | JGI IMG/M metagenome (GOLD analysis project Ga0326511, IMG submission 203701) | Bovine rumen microbial communities from UC Davis, California, United States - 0_2496_0518 | ecosystem: Host-associated > Mammals > Digestive system > Stomach > Rumen | place: USA...
CACGAAAAACAAAACCTATACGGCCCCGGGCCCCCCTCCCCTCAGGGGTTTAAAGCCCTATAGGCCTCGGCACATTTTTTTGAGGGGGGCACCCCCCGGGGGCTCCTAGAAAACGCGCCGGGGTGTCATATAGGGGGGCGCCCCCCCCGGGGGCCCCCGGGCGTCGTAGGCTACGTCATAAACCTTGACGTTATGCCCATATGGCGTCAGATCTCTTGACGTCAGGCAGGTCATATAAGGGCGTCAGACAACCTGACACCCCCCAGGTCAGTCCTAGTGGACCAGACCACTCAGAGCACCGAGTCCGAGACCATTGAGCTTGGCGAGCAACTTGTTCTTCAGACCGGTCTCGAGTTCGTTGATGATACCATCAATCTTGTTGTTGATACCATTGATCTGTTCAGTGGTCGGCTTAACACCGATGACAGCTTCCATGTTCATCAGACTGTCCAGCTGGTTCACAGTTTCAATCTGGAAATCTTCAACAAACTGATGAGCTGCCGGAATAGAATCGAGCTGTTTGATGAGCTTGATCTTTGCCTGGATTGTTTCGACTGTTACCGGCTGGACGGACTGAACATTCAAACCGAATGCCTGGAGATTGATGTTAGACTGACCGAGAATCATGTTGATAATCTGTTCCATGATGATTTTTCCTTTTGATGATTGGTTGTTTTCGATGATTTAAATATAGTTAATTTTGATTGATTTGTAAACCCTAAATTCTAGATTTTCTTTTTTGCAGTTAACTCTTGATAACGTGCAGGTAATGGATGTTACAGATACGGCAAACAATGTTAATGATGCCGAGACCAATGAAATGTTTGATGTTGTCAATTCGTTCGTTCATGTTCATAATATAGAAAAATATAGAATAAATGTAAATACTAATTCTAAGTATTTTGTTTTTCAGTTAATCCTAGAGGCTTCCGAGCCAGCTGAGATACTGGTTGTGAACACGATTGTATTCAGACCAATTACCAATCTTCCGGTAGTGGTTCATTTCCAGTTTGTAGAGTTTAGCACAGATATTAAATGCAAGCAGACCAATCGTGTTGTCATAGATGATTTTGAAAAACTTCATATTAACCTCTTGTTTGATTATAATATAGAAAAATATAGAATAAATGTAAATACTAATTCTGTATATTTTATTATTCAGATAACTTGGGTATTGACAGATGGTAAAAGATTTGTTATATTTGGGGATATGGAATTACTGGAGATGTATGCATAGTGTTTTAGTACGGAATTACAGATATAAGTACAGTAGGGAAGGAATCATTCCAGGAACGTGGTATCTTGAGTTCCTGTTGGATCCATGTTCCGTTTCTCTAGGTCATTTCACGATGGATCCTAGTATTATGAAGGTCAACGCTATTGTTACAGGATTACAAGACCAGGACGGAAAGGCAGTGGATGATAATTGGGTCTCAAGGAGAAAGAAAGAATACTGGTTATTCACGCTGGATGAGGACAATGAGATAACAGATATAGATCGCGCCAGATATGCAGAACAATTCCAGGTAAGTCCGCATGTTAATCTCATCAATATCTATCGTTACTGTACATTGATTATAGATGGTACGGAATATAACAACCAGTATGTACAGGATCACTTGAATGACTTACGCGTTCTCCTAGACCAGATCCGTACTGATATGTTACTGGAGGACATGGATGTATAACATTACCCTAGAATCGTACCTCTATAAGTGTGGATGGAGTGGAATAAAACCGGAACTGGGTTACACCTCTCATACCCTGGATCCTAAATCTGTTACGATAGAAATGGAAGAATATAAGCATACGGACCATCGAATACAGGTATCGAACCAATCGATTGTTATTCGGGGTCGGATCCAGGCATGGAAAGGGTACGATCCACTCCGTAAGGTAGGAGATAAGGTGAAGATGTGCATCAACCGGTACTTGGAACCACCTCCTGACCTGTACAGGGATGAGCTGGATAATCTCCATATCGGAAGAACCAGATTCGCTCACGGGATCAATACTGTCCTGTACCCATGTAAGACTACACTGTACATCAACTGGAAAGAATACCCGTTCGAGTACTTGAAGGAGCATTTGATGGAGATGAAGGCGCTGTTCGATCAGGCTAAGACAGAAGCGTTACTGGAGGAGTTGGATGGTTAAGGTGTTACTCCATATTCCGGACTTGAACGAGGATCCTCATCCCAGTGAGGTGTATCACCTGGTACAGCTACGTCTCATGGATGTGGATCCGCATAAGATGGAACGGCAAATAGACGCGATCGATACCAAGTACTTGGAGATACAGTACTACGATAATCCCCATTGGTATTGCCTTACCGATGTGGAGAAGGTACATCAGATGCATAAGGTCAGACTGGGGAGATTCACCAATCACGACTCATGGCTGGAGATAGATGGTAAGGAATGGCGTTACCCCGAGATCGTAACCCATATCGCAGAGGTAAGAGCGTTACTGGACCTAAACGAGACGGAACACCTGTTGGAGGATATAGATGATTCGGATCAGGTATGAGAACGTGGACCCGGTAATCGTGGATCCGGTATATGGTGAATACCAGTACCAGATCTATAATGGTGAGTTCGAATTCTTCTATAGGGAATGGATGGGTCCAGAAGAACCCCCAGAACCGATGCATGTCGGTAAGAACTGGAATCTCCATTATGACAGGATCTACCTAGAACTGGAAACACATAGATGGACCAGAAAGTACTCCTTTGCTGAATCTCCTGCTGTACTTATGACAGCGATGTCAGACTATGAAACGGAAAAGCTTTTAGAGGAGATAGATGATTAAGGTGCATTACACAGTACAGAATCCGCGAGATGATCTTTCCGGTTCATCAGAACCAATAATCGATGAGCTGGTCAATGGGTACAAGTATTATCTCAAAGACGGAATATTTCAACTAAAGTATTGGATCCAGGAGGATATGGGACAACCACCGGTCTGTATGATAATCAACCAGAACTGGATCGAGTCCGACAGTATCTTCCTGGAGCTAATCACCTCGCAATGGGTACGCTCCTATTCGCTACTGGAAGAACCAGTAAAGCTTATGACAGCGATGTCAGACTATGAAACGGAAATAAACCTCGAAACCATAACGCAGGAGATAGAATGGTAAAGATACGGTACATGAACTGTTACCCCAGAGTTAAGGTACGAGAAGCAGAAATATGGAATGTCGTACTATCAGAGGATAAGTGTGGTCTCGCTGTGCATTATGACCGCAGTTCTGAGTACCCAGAATCTCACTATTCCGTTTTAGGTACATTCATAAATAGCGAAGGTTTTGTCGATTTTATCGCGTCATTGGTCATAAATGGTACGGAATACAGGGCAGAGAAGATTCGCAAGCATTACGCTGAGGTGAAGGTGTTACTGGACCAGGAGCGTATGGAAAAGCTTTTAGAGGAGATAGATGATTAAGCTACGTACAATATCTAACTTTGGAACAGCAGAGGAGAAGGTAGAAGACAAAACCATCCTTGATGTACACCTCGATGATAGGAGTTCCGTACCAGCTATTAGCTATCGCTGGGATGGGATTCCCAGTGAGTGGAGTACATGGGACAGGATTGGTGATACATGGAGGTTAGATGGGGACGGGTACAGAACAACCTGTACCATTCTGGTAATAGATGATAAGGAGTACGATGAAGCGCAGGTAAAGGAGCATTACGCTGAACTTAAGGTGTTATTCGATCGTATATATACGGAAAAGCTGTTACAGGAGATAGATGATGATCAAGATAGTTTCGAAAGCGTTTAACGAGAAAGCTCTCGACAGTACGAATATTCCGGATATATCGCATCCGATCGTTCTTCATAAGACTAAGCCTACTCCATTAACCAGACAGTATCATCCTGGATTGAAGGAGTACAGACTGGAGTTGGAATTCTATGATCCACGCGAGGATGGTGGTTTTCCTAAGACTCCTCATTGCCAGTTCGAGATAGGTAAGTTCCTGAACTACGAAACCTATCTGGAGATAGATGGTAAGGAGTACAGGTACAGTGACATTTACTCCCATGAAACGGAAATGAGAGCGATTATAAGCGATGCTGTTGCCAGACAGCTAATCGAGGAAATTACAGATGATTAAATTGAGAAAATATTTCAAGGGTCATAGCAGGATGTACATTCACGGAAATGTAAAGGGTAAGGATGTTACTCTTCGTGGTACACTTGGGGATCCAGAATGGGTCAGCGAGGACATAGATCTTCCAAAACCTGTTGTGTTACATCGACAGGAATGGTATGATATTCATACCAAAGAGGTTCTCGCTGTTACACTCAACCTGTCAGAGATTGAGGAAGATCATACAATACGGTATAGTGATTGGTTTAACGGTTGTACCATTAACCATAAGGACTGTATGAATGATCCTCCTCCAGGAGTAGAAACGAATCCAGGACCTTTCTTCTGTCTGGTCATAAATGATACGGAATACTGGTACGAGGAGATAGAGAAGAACTTCCCCCTGGTACAGTCCTATATCAGCGATTACAATACGGAATTATATCTAAAGGCGATGGATGAGTAGGGTACAGTTTAAAGTTACAAGCTATTATTCTCACGGTACAGAAACGCATCTGGAAGATACGATAGATCCAGTAATAGAGAAGGTCGTATCTCCTATCTCCAACCTCAACCAGCTAGACTTACAGGATAATACTTATATATCGGTGTATGACCGGAAGAAGCACACCTCATACGCGTACATCGGTCATTTCGCGCATGACTGGATTGGTGATTACGCGGAAATCGATTACACCAAACGTACCCATGATATTGACTTGCTGATTGATGGTAAGGAGTATGATTACCCGTACCTTCTGGAGCATTTCGTTGAGGTTAAGGCGCTGATCGAAGACATACACACGGAAAAGGTGATACAGGAGATAGATGATTAAGGTACAGGAGTTAAGGAGTTACACCAAGTCTGATGGTGTACCAGTTTGGGAGATAGATTCATACTTTTATATCTCCAAACCGGAATTGAAGAATGACATGGGGACATGGTACATTACCGGGGAAAGACATTCTCCTGTTTTTAACGAACTCAGCGATGTTCTCTTAATCAGCGCTGCATGGGTTAATCGTAAATCATTAGGCATTCCGATTCTCAGGTACAAATACCCTACCAGAGTATTAGAAGCGGATCATAAAGGACATGATTGTGGGCAAGTCTATTACTTCAGGTACATAATCGACATAAATGGTGTTATTTATCCGGAATGGTGGATCCATGACCATATCGCAGAGGTGAAAGCAGAACTGGATGCAGTTAGAACGGAAGACCTGTTACAGGAGATATAAGAAAACCGGTCATAACAACCGGTTCTTTTTTATACCTTAACAATGTCCTTCATCAGCTTGTCCTTAAGATTCTGGAGTTTCTGCTTTAACAAGCCTTTCTGATCAGATTTAAGAGTTTCTCCTTGTTCTCGCCTGGTATTAAGCTCTGGAACATCCTTATTGTAATCCAGATGGATTCGTTCGCGCTTAAGGAAGGACTTTTTACGCAATGCCTGTTCTCGCGCCTTATTGTGCTTTAACTTACCGACCTTTGCGCCCATACGACGATGCATCTCTTCCGCTTTGGTAATCTTCACCTCATGGGGTTGGTGATTATCGTCGTATTCCACTCTGTAACCAGGCTTATCGGAGACTACCTTTACCTTCTTTAAACCATTCTCGACATGGTATTTCCGTACCAGTTTCTCGTCGAGTTGGTTCTGTTCGAGAATCTCCTCAGCTTCTGTGATGTAATCCTTCCAATTCATATATTATTTATATGAACGGGAAGGTATCAATTTATTTTGTAAAGTAAACAAGGAACGGAAATGCAATCAGACTAATAATAATAAATGCAGTTGCAATGGTTTCAAAATTCAATTCAATGCCAGTAGGATTCGTTCCGCCGCAATGATGATATGCCATAATTAACCTCTCTGTTATATTCATAATATAGAAAAAATCCGGAGTTTTGTAACCCCGGACTTTAATTTTACTTCTAATCAGGCGCTATACGAGACAGCGGGCAGGAATATCGAATCCGTTTTTCTTCGCGACATTGGCGATAGCGGATGGACGGATTTTCTGGACATCAATCAGCTCGTCAACGTCTCCGTTCTTGATCATTTCCAACCAGTCGGGGTGACAACCAATCACGAGTCGGTTAAATACCTTCGGCTTATTAACCGGACTGTTGTAACGGAAAACATAACCGAGTTCGCGAGTTTTTCCACCGAGCTGGTCATACGTCAGACCGACTTTTTCGCGGAGATAGTCATGGTCACCGTGCAACAAATGACCAATTTCTTCTGGTGTCCAGTCATGTTTCGATGCCTTTTCTTTCCGGTTCGGAGCTTCGATAGATTCGACATGATGTTCGTCATCGACTTCAACCACATGGTCATTTCCAGGACCGATTGCAGCAGAGTGGAACTGGTCTTCACTACTCAAATACTCTTCCGGATATTTTTGAATCATCCTGTTCAATTTCGGTTCGAATTGAATCAGATTGTTAATGAATACTGGGCAACAGAAACTGTCACCATAAACCTTCTTACCGTGTTCGACAGCAGTCTTAGCCAATGCGATAGCTTTCTGCATATTAACACGCCACATGACACTGTTCTTATGCTTTTCGCGCTGTTCATCCGCTTCCAGAAACGCATCAATAGCGTTCGCGCTCGTGGTCTTGTAATCGATTGTCTTTTGGAGTTGTTCCGCATCGGCTTTCAATCGCGCCGACATGTTAATCTTATTTGCGATGTAATCAGAATGAGTCATAAATCCTCTTTGTTATGTGCATAATATAATAAAAACCTAGGGCTTTGTCAACCCTAGATTTCTGTATATTCTTTGTTTCTGATAACTAATGAGGGGTTAGTCCTTTATGGTGAAGAAAGCATATTCTGGAGCGCTGGAGTTATAAGCTTCCGGATGCAACTGGATATTACCCTCAGCAATAGCTTGATAGAGGTAATAAGCTTTTCCGCCGAATGCCTCCTTGGTGTTAATCTTAAATGCCTTAGCGCCGACCTTCTGCATAAGCTCGAAGAATTCCGGATATAAAGCATCAGCGTGGGCCAAGTAACCAGTCATGTCTACAGGCTTTCCGTTCTTGATAGCGTCATATTCATCGACAGCTAAATCAATAAGGTCATTACCATAAGCATCGACCATTTCATCCCATAAATCATCACCTTCCGGTGTATTCCTGAGCTCCTCCCATTCATCATACTTGGATTTGATAGTATCAACCAAGTCTTGCTGTGCTGATTCATTCATTGGTGTTACAGTATAACCAATGTTTTCCAATAGATATAAAGCTTTCTTAACTTCTGGTTTCATTTTAATCTCCTTATCATTATTTATAACAGATTCGTTCTTTCTGGAGTAATGATCGGACAGAACAGACTCAGACAGACCAGAATCGACTAAGACTATTTCTCCGACAGTATTGATTCCGTATGAGGAGATTCTTATTAAATCCCCGCAAGGAGGATTAAAATCGCCGATATACTCATAAATGTAACCAAGGAGGTTTTCTTCTTCGATCCATTCGCTAAACTTTTCCGGTCTTTCTATATGAAAATATCTGTAATTACGAGGGTTTCGTTCTGAACAGATATATCTGACATAATTTATGTAATCTCGCCAGCTAATACCCAGTCTTGCCATGAAATCACTCTGTTTGGCTTTATGACATAACTCTGACAGGATCCAGATAGAGTCGTTATTGGAAACGGCATACCAATCCGATACACAACCATATCTCGGTAACGCCCAGTCTGCTTCCGTATTGTTCTGTGCCGATCCTTTAATGTTTTTTGCCAGCTTTAAAACCTTTGTATCGCTGACCTTATATACCTTCCTGGAACTACCTGATGAAACATAATCGATTCCTTCCTTCCCTGACATGACTCTTGCCAAAGCCGCATAGGAATGATATCGATTCCATGTGGAGTCCAATTCATTACATAACTGTTTTATCTCTTCTTCTGTCATTATCTCCGTACCTTTAACCATATGGTTTCTGTGTCTGTACCAATCTGGATTCTTAAATGATTACAGACTGATTCTGTCTCATAATCGATTCCGTTTTCGATACAATCTACAAGCGTATCCCAATCGATGAACTTTGTCACACGCTTGCTAGGTTCCTGTTGGATTCCTGGTTTCACCTGGTAAATACCAATGATATTCATCCCTTGGAGTTCAACAATCTGTTCTGGAGTTAAATTCTTCAACGGAACTAAATCACCTGACGTGAGCTTAACCAAGTATGCATTAACTAAGGATTTAGTTGTTCTGATTCCGTAATAATGGTTATATTTCTCTACCTCGTCTTTGGTTGCGAATTGTTCGATGTTACCGAGGTCTTCTCCATACAACGACTGGGCATACTTCGCTGTTTGAGTCCAAAGCTTTCCATGACCTTGACGGTAACGCCTGGATCCGTTGTTACCCACAGCGTTGACGTACAGGTGAATCATCTCATGGAGAATGGTATTAACAAGAATCTTCTTGTTATTGAGGAGTAATGGGTTAATCCAAATATAGTTATGTCCTAACAGGGTTATGGAAAGACCAAACGGATCGTCCTCCTTATCACCATTCAAGCTTGATGGAAAGATCTTCTTCGCATCACCTTTCTTGTTGGTGAAGATGGTACATTTTCCAAGCTTAACCCCAAGTTCTTTCTGGAAGAAATCCTTATTGAAGTAATCATAGACATATTGGCAATAGTCGTTCGTAAACATCGATGCCTCCTTATCGATTCATGAATGCCTTTATGTCTGTTCTGACGGATTCGTAATACTTTTGCCAAATATCGATAATCTGGTTAATGGTATCATCATCTACCTTATCCATCTTAATCTTCTTATTATGCTTCGGAGAGGCATCGAACACAGCATCGTTGCCAAGAATAGCTTTTGCTTCATAGATTGGGGATTTGGAAGAACGTGCTGTCCAGTCAGAGAAGATATATTCTGCCCAACCCAGCAAGGTCTTGTTACCCTTTTCCGTATTAGGTGTGTCCATACCAGTATTAAAGTTGAGGAGCTTAAGATTCTTGTTCCCCTGCTTAAACTGACCTGCAATTACTATGTCTGCCGGACAATTTGCCCACATACCACCATCGCAGTATGATTCACCATTGCGTTCCAACACATCGAAGTATGTCGGCGCAGCTGTACTGGAAAGGACCGCAAACCATTTATCTGTGTCCTTATCTCCTAAGTCCCAAACCTTCTCCACAGAATCACCATTCATGAATGTAGATGTGATGTAGATAGGTTTTTTCCAATCACTACACTTACCCTTAAGGTTAGCTTGAAGGAGCTTCTTAAGGTTCGTATTGTCGTATGTAGGGCATTTTGGTTGGAGACGCTTATACCAAGAATACTTGGTGAAAATCTTTTTCAAGTTATTCCTGTAAAGGTCAAATACGTCATGTGCGCTCATTCCCTCTGCTAGACATGCAGCGATAATAGCTCCAGTAGACGTACCAGTAAATGCGGAAGTTAAATCTGATATTTTCTTCCCTAAATCTTGTTCCATCCTACACATGAATGCTAAAGGACCGATTCCTAAAGCACCACCACCTTCAACGCTTATACATAATTGTTTCTTACCCATAAATGACCTTTAAATACCGTTTTTAATATTTATAGGTCAAATATATAGGGTAATTAAAACAAGGTCTTATAACGCAAATGTGGTTCCGACCACGTTACTACATGAAGTACGCTACTATTTCACGAGCAACCCAGTCGGCACCATCCTCAGTAGGATCATCGGCGAATTCATCTTGAATCAAATCGCCATGTGATTCAATGATTTGGTTCACTTCTTCATCAGTTGTGCATGGGTCACGCATGTCATAGACACGTGATACAACTTCTTTTCGGAATTCTTCAAAATCCATAATTAACTCCTTTTCCAATCATTTAAACCATGGGTATCACATCGATGACGCCAACGCATTCCTGCAATGCCAGCACCACACCAAATAGAATAGCAGCGAAACCAGAACCCACAGCATAGCCACCACAGAGTTGGCAAATTCCAAAACAGATGCATACGATTGCGATGATTGCGAAAACGATTGTCATTTTAAATTCCTTTTATTTGTTGGTTACATCTATAATATAGTTAAATTCTGGATTTTTGTAAATGATTAATCTTCTATTAAATCGTTACAGTCGGTTGGTAGGCCCAGAGTTTAACATCGAGAATATGGCAATCTCTTGTAACATTATTCCATTCACGGTCAATATAGCAGAAATGTGGAATATCGCATGCGATGTAGAAATAACCACAATGAGTCTTTCCGTTCTTCATAACGAACATAACGTTGCTTTTATCGGTAGGCATCTTTTCCTGAGTTGTATACCATTCAATCGTCGTTGTCTTCATGTTAACCTCTTTTGTTATTCGTTATGTCTTAAATATAGTTAAATTCTGAATATTTGTAAATAAGAAATGACCGAGAAATTAATCTCGGTCATCTCATTCATCATCAGGAGGTTATGGAAAAACTTAGCCCCACCAGCGAGTGTTTTCAAATCCCATTGTACGATACCAGTAGTCGTAGTTGTATTTGGGCTTCGGAGCTTCTGCGTAATAGACGAGTCCGCTGTAGTTGAATCGAATGACTGGATCATTGAAATCCACACACTTGCAGAGAACATCAATCCAGTTTTCTTGCGGAACGTTGTTACGAATCAGATAGTTCGTAAACAGACAGAACATGGTTTCGTCGTGGGTAATCGTTCCGCCATCAGTATTGTAGATGCCGTTGATATGGGCTTCCATCAAATTGCTGATGAACATGCTAGACCAGAAACCACGAACACCGTAACGTTCTGCGAAATCCCTTGCATGACACCAGATGCCGACAATGGACTTTGCTTTGATCAGATTCTTGTTACGACTGTCAACCAGATAACGATCATAGTCAGTAAAATTCGGGTTAATCAAACCTTCCGGAGTTCCATGACCACACATCACGAGCATTTCAGTTTCTTGAGCGATTGCTTCGTCGACCATACGACGTGCGTTTTTCGTGAACTTACCAATTTCCACGACCTTAACATCCGGCATTCCATTCCAGAGATTTCTCAGAACCGCAGTGTCAGTGTCGCCCATGTTAGAAAAAATGATTGTTGCCATAATTTAATCTCCTGTTGATTTACACTTATAATATAGCTTATTTCTGCGGTTTTGTAAATGGTTAGATTAAGAAATAAAAGATTCAGATTCTTTAAAAACTTACAATCTTTTGTTCATTATTTACTTGTATCTCCTTAACGGCAAATCCGCCACTCCATGGAGACATGTCCTTGGTCACTCGATAATTCCCTTTTCCTGCTGCTTGCAATTCGAGCAGTTGATGGATTACCTCATCCAATGTGAGAACTTTTGTTGCCATATTTCCTCCTTACACCGCAACCAGATGGATTTTGTTCAACTTGCACCATTCTTGGAACATCCAACCAGTAGCGTCGTAGTTCCATGTTCCAATTACTGCTTCGTTCTTGTTGTCAACCCAACCGACCATTTCGTTCAATTCCGTCATGATCTTGAACTTGAGTTGAACACCTTTCTTGATGAGTTCTTCAAACTTGGTGGCGATTTCTTTAAGGTTAGGTTCGTAAGGTTCGGTGCAAATAGACATTTTAAACTCCTTTTGATTACTCTTTAAATATAGTTAAATTCTGAATATTTGTAAATGGTGATTATTTGTTTTGGTTTTGTGCGTTAATCACCTTAGCTGCAGCTACTACTTCATGATAGTTTTCAGAAGCGTTATAGCTCATATAACCACCGACAATCATGAGAATGATGACGAACAGAATTTCTTTCCAAGTGATGTCTTCCATAATAACCTCTTCTTTATGCTTTAAATATAGTTAAATTCTGGATTTTTGTAAATGATTGGATTAAGAAACAAAAGTTTCAAATATCTGTTCGAAATATTTAATTATCTCGTTATATTTCGCTTTGTGATGTCGTAAACAATCAACACCGAACGATACGAACACCCTTTTTCCACATACTTGACAGGTAATCAATGATGCTTCATATTTCAAATATTCACTGAAACCATAATTATGGATAATATGGAATCTCATTCGTTTCGCCGGTTCCATTGAATTGAAATCGAGAATCATGGTATCATTTTCCATGTCAACAACATAACCAAATGTCTTAGAATTACGTCTTCTTTCAATAATAGTTTCCATAATTAACCTCTTCTTTATGCTTTAAATATAATTAAATTCTGAATATTTGTAAATAAGAAATGACTGGGATATTTCACCCAGTCATCTCTATCATCATCAGGAGGTTATGGAAAAAACTTTACTGTCGCAGAGAATTCAGTTCGATCACGTCCTGGTAGTTAGTAATGTTATGGAACACACGACCATCATCACACACCAGCATCGGGAGTTTCGTCTTACGGACATTTCCGAAATATTCCACTTCCACATGACCTTGACATTCGACCACATTCGGAATGATAATAGTATGGGGTTTGTCTTTCGTCATGGTTTCGATGGCATCATCTTGACGACTACAACCGTGGGAAATCATTGCGATACCACAGAGAATCATGCACATTACGATCAACACACACTTCTTCATTAGTTTTCCTCCGTACCATCAATGGCATCGAACAGTTCTTCTTCCAGACGCTTGGTGAATTCTTCATATTCTTCGTTGGTCATGTTTCAATCTCCGTTGTTGATATATCAAATATAGTTAAATTTGATACAATCGTAAATGATGTGGTTGGTGAAAAAGAAATTCAGATTACTGGAAATCTATATTACACCATTTACCATATAGTTCTTCGTTAGCACTACCAACATACACTTTGGCATCTTTGAAAATACAGTTAGCACCACCGAATCCATCATCAACTTCGATCATGGCATCACCGTTACCTTCTTTAACAAACACGGCGAGCTTGTCATACAATTCCTTAACGGTCATTACCGACTTACGGTAACCTTCTGTCCTCTTTTTAATCTTAGCAATTTCTTCTGCACTCAATTCTTGTTCTGTCATAATAACCTCTCTGTTATATTCATAATATAGAAAAAACCCAAAGTTTTGTAACCCTAGATTCTGTATTTCTTCTTATTCAGTCAATCTCAGTCAAATCAATTTCCGTTTGAATGTCATTACAGCAAATGTTTAGGTCACTGATATTACGCAAGTGATATGTTTTGGCATTAAACTCAATAAAATTCAGATTATCAGAAGGAACCATAACCGTATTTTGATTTGATAGGACTAAATAATCCGAATCCGGCCCGCCATTGAATCCAGGCATGGTCAGGACATATACTTTTAAAACGGTTTTTTCCTGTATCGTTTCCAATCCATGCTCGTCAAAGGAATGGTATTTAACTAAAACACCTTTACCCATTTACCATTTCCAAGAACTGTTCGGGTGAAATCAGTGTAATACCAAGTTCGCGTGCCTTCTTCGCCTTGCCGGAAGTGGAATTCGGATCCGCGATGACCAGGTAGGTAAGATTCTTCGTAACGGAATCGAGGTTTGTACCTCCCTGTGCTGTAACCATGTCCTGCAAGTCCTTGCGCTTGTATTCCATAGCGCCAGTGAAACAGAAACTCTTACCCGTCAAACTACCTACAGCTAATTCCTGCTTAATAATTCTAATATGCTTAATGGTTTCTTCCATGTCAGCTTTATTGACTTCGAGACCTTTACTCAATTTCTGGCTTAATACAGCACCAATGCCATCACACACGAATCGTTGCGAGCTATCAGACCAGAAGAATCCCTCGAATTCCTTAATGGAGTAGAAATCGATTACTTTCTGTACTTGCTTCTCACCAATCCCTGCGATGTTATAACCAGCAATGAACTTGGCAAGGGACAGCTCTCTATGTGCACCAAACTCCTTTCTGATGTTGGTCCAGTTCTTACCCAGCAACGGAATCATGTACGCATCAATGGTCGTATCCTCAAGTTCCTGATAAGCTTTGCCGATGGTAGAGAAGAATCCCTGTTCCTGAAGCTTCTCAATCGTGGTCAGACCCAGTTCCTTGATTCCGATTATGGAACACCACTTCGCAATCGTACCTGATGCCCTGCTAGAACAGAACTCGTTGGTACAGGTCAGATGCATGTGATTTGGAGAAAGGTCCAGTGCGGATCCACATACGGGACACACGACAGGGAGATTCCAGTTATGTTGTGTTGCTAATTCTTGTAATGTACTCATCCAATAAATCCTTTGAGGAACGAACCACCCAGTACCAGAAACGGTGATGCCATACAGCAGAATGCAATTCCAATAACAGCAAATGTAACCGGTATCATAAGTATTTGTCCCATATTATTTCCTTTTGTTTTTACGGGTTGTAAGATAACAAATGTTATCATGTCCGTAAATGACAAAAAGAAATGTAATTAAAATTCATACCCCGTGATGAACTTCCCAGTTTCCAAATCCTGAATCACCTTGGGGATAATCATGTTAGCTTTGATTACGGTAATGCGGTGTCCAATCTCCAATCCCAGGTATTCCATCAAGGAGATGTTACCCAAGCTAGCACGCTGGACTGTGGACCCCTCAATCTCAACCGGGTCAAAGATCGCAACCGGCGTTACCGTTCCGTTCTTCACACACCATTCGATATCGCGCAGGACTGATTCCTTTGGGGTGAACTTCGGCTTTAGCGCGATCATAGTCTTCGGTCTGTATTCCGTCTGAATGTCATGCATGTCAATCTCATTCTTCTTGAACACGATGCCATCGATGTCATAATCCCTGTTACTGGAGTTGTATTCGCTGAATTCCGTTCTGATGAGATCAATCGCTTCCTGACCGGGGTTCTTCATCCTGTTGGTATCGAACCATACATACTCGGCAACAATGAATCCATTATCCTGTAACCAGGTCTGCAGGAATTCCTGTGTTCCGAATGACTTGGTCTTATCGAGGTATTGCGCATCGTACACCCTGATGGTGAGCTTCTCGCAATCGCTTCCGTCCAGGTGTTTCATGATTCCTGATGCCGCGTTACGACAGTTCTTCATGTCGGGGAAATACTTTTCCTTGACGGACTTATCCAGGAGTACCTCACCACGAACTGTACCAGTGAATCTATCCTTAAGCTTCTTCACCAGACCCTTCATTTGGAGAACATTACGGGTAATGTCATCACCTTCTGTACCGTCACCTCTGGTAGCGCCAGTCACGAACTTTCCATTCTCATAGTTCAGCGCGATCGAACACCCATCCAGCTTGTACTGCGCTAGGTACACTCCCTTTCCGTTCTTGAGGAAGAACGTGGTCATGTCCTGCGCTGTGTTAGCTTTCGCTTGGGAACCCATAATGATGGAGTGTTTGACTTTTGCAAAGCCATCGGTATGGTCCGCGCCTACACCAAACAATAGATTGGAGGTAGGGAATTTGGTTTGAAGTTCATCCCAGAGTTCATCGTATTCTAGGTCTGACATGATTGGTTCAGAACCGTTATAATACGCATCCTGGGCTTGTTTAAGCTTGTTTTCTAGTTCCTGCTGATTCATATATGTCTTTGATTAAAAACTCGTTTAAAACGCGATTATGGTTCCGATTCCTGACCTACAGACATATCGCTACATGGGATATGTAATTCATATTCTGGGTGGGATGGGGTTTGGTAATACTTTCCCTGATCGGAAACCATAGTACAGAACAGTACAAACACCACAACAGACCATATTACTGTCCACGGAAGAACAATGTTCTCATAGATCTTCATGTTCTTATCCTCTTCCTCTTCTGGTGTGTAATGTTTGATGATGTTCATATTCATAATATAGAAAAATAACCGGATTGTGTAAACCCGGTTATATTTATTTGGTTATTTTCTGACAATTACTTACGGAAGTACTGGTAACGTGTCTTTTCAATCTTCCATATTTCATCAGCGGTCGGTTCCAAATCCTGGAGGTGTTCGGGGAGATTGTGCCATTCCTCGATATTCTTTTCCGCAGTCTTGGGACCGATACGATTCCATCCGTCATGCGGACCAGTCCAGTCATTGGTACTACGGTCCTTCTGGTATTTGATCGGAGTGCACGTTTCTTCGTCGTAACCTTCTTCGTCAACCACGATTCCATTCATCTGTTCCTTTTCACGTGCACGACGACCACGACGGGAATTCTTCTTCCATTCCTTGATTCCCTTATGACCAACACAACAGACAGGGAACTTTGCAACCTTACGATAAGAACGACTCATATTATAACCTCTTGTTTGTATTTATAATATAGAAAATTCTGGGAATTTTGTCAACCCCCGGAATTAAATGGTTTTGTTTCGGATTACCTTTCACCATCATCTATCACAATAGACTCTGCTCCATCCTGTGATTGAATTTCCGTTGGAAGAACGGCATATCGTATAACGGATTCGAATGAGAATGGATCTGTGACATGACATGCATACGGCCACCAAACCAATGTGTTGCTTCTCTTTTTCCGAACGAGCTGAACTTGCATTAACGTGTAACGCTTCGTCTTTCCCCAGTATGTGCAGACAAGACCGAGAACAACATGGTTAAGTAAATACTCCATGGAGGTCTCATTAACTGGGAAAAATTGTATCGTAGTTTCCAAAATCTTTTTCATTTATTCCTCCATTACGGATCCAGACCCTGTTTCCTTGCCAGATCTATAAAATACTGTTTCGTTACCAGATCCCATTCATCAATCGCCTTCTCAATCCGTTCCACAAACCACCGAATCAGAGAGTCACCGGGAACTCCTTGAGCACAGACGATTACTGTACCAGTTTCAACCGATTTAAACCACATTCCATAGTCGTTTTTCTTAAACACACATTTGATAGGACAAACGTTAGTCTTATTGAGATCGACAATCGTTCCGGTCTTCATCGATTTGATTTTGGTGAACATTCTTTCTTTTTGTTCTTTCGTGTATGCCATAATAACCTCTTGATATTCATAATATAGAAAAAACCGGACATTTTGTCAATGCCCGGGAATGAGGTTAAAATTTTCAGATTATTGATGCTGTTGAACAGACTGGAGTGCAATAACCGCGAGCAACGTTTGTACCTGTGCTTTGAGTTGCGGATTGGCATCGAACAGAGCACGGAGCGTGTTCACCAACTGCGGATCAGCTTGCGGCGCCGTAGTAACAGCTTGTTGTGCAGTAACGGCAATTTGACCGTTTCTCACACGACGCACATCTTCCTTGATTGTAGACCAGATAAACGCACGGATTCCACGCATCTTGTTTTGTGTACGCTTCAGTTCTTCTTTAATGACTCTGGTGTCTACAGAAACGATGTTCGGGTCACGATCCTTCAGATTGTTGAGAATCGCTTTGCAACCCTTCCAGACGGTTCTGATTACATGATACTGTTCGGTAAAACTTTTCACTGCACGAGTGTCGGCATAGGGGAGAGAGCTGAGTTTGATTTGCTGTGACATTGTTAACCTCTTTGATGTTCTGTTGATGATTATAATATAGAAAATTCTGTTCTTTTTGTAAATACTTGGAATTTATCTATTTTTTTCTGATAACATTAGTTTTCTTTGTTTTCTTCAAATCCGTAGATGTAAACTCCATCTGGGCAATGGATTTCATGTTGGATTTTATGAACCCCTGCATGGAATTGGTGCCAGTAGGGTTTGGTAAATGTACCAGCAACAAATCCTGCTAATTGTTCCCTGGTCAGACCTTTCCACCATTCATGAGTTTCAGAGTCGAACAGGTTGAAAACTTCATAAGACTTATAAGTGGGCTTTGCCATATTAATCTCCTTTGATGATGATTATAATATAGAAAAAACCGGACATTTTGTCAATGCCCGGGTTAAAGAAAGAAAGAATCAGTTATTTTTTCTGTCGAACGATAATCGTTCCGTCGTCGTTTTCAACAACTTCGACTGTTGTCGTGATCGTTTGCGTGTCAGTTCCGAATTCCCAGCCTTCATCTTGCACATCTTCAGACGTATCGATGTCGAGCATTTCATCACCATATTCCTTGAGATCGTTGTAACGTTCTTCAGCGGAATCGTATTCGTGTCGGGTCGTAGACAACGGCATGCCATCGGTATACGATTCGATATAATCGGCGGTGTAGACAGTTTTCGTGACAGTGAGTTCGGTTGTTGCGAGAATTTTCATGATTTTTTCCTGATGAATGTTAAACGAACAATTAAAATATAGAAAAAATAATTAGAATTGTCAATGTGAATTCTGTATATTCTTTCAATCAGATAACAGATGTGGGCACAGTCAGTGGGTATTATGATTACTGACTGTACCCGAGTCGAATGAAAAAAGGTCATTTGACCCCTTTAGTTTTGATTATGCCAGAATCCGAAATGTTTTAGAATCGGCGCCATGTCCACATCCGGATAATACTTCTTCCACGTGTCATACGCATCCAATAGTTTATCCGGTTTGGTGAATCTGGCGCATTCCCAGTCGAACATCGCTTCCACCTTATTCTTTATGTCACCATCTTTATAATGGTGTTTAGACCAGTTCCGGTGGAGTTTATGGGTTAGTTTCTTGCCCAGGATGGGGTAAAGAATCACCTTATCCAGGTCATGGAATGGAAAACTATATCCATAACCTTTCGCGAGATCGTTTAGTGCCTTACGGTGTTTCAGCGTGTATACCACGCAATTATATCTCTCTTTTATTTCTTTCCAAATGCTCATACGTTTCTAAATATAGTAAATCCTTAACCGATTGTAACCGTCGTATTGAATGTAACTCTTAATACAGTTAATTCCTGACCTGGGAAGTTAGCTTTAAGGAATTCCATTCTACGCTTAGCAGAATCTTCCTCATCAAACTTCATTGCCCATTCGGGTGTTACACAATACACGATATGTTTCCGTTCGGCAAAGGACCAGTTCTGTACTGGTTTCCCTGTCTTTGTATTCACGATGATAAACTTCGTCATGGCAATGTTCCTTCGATACTCTTTTCCTGTCCAAATTCGATGAGTTCTTTCGCAGTGGTTGTTACCCAGTTGTAGAACGATGTTTCCGTCATGTATCGGAGATAACACTTACGGCTGCAGACTGGTGGGTGTGCTGTGCTGGGTTTATAGTGTTCCAATACCAACGATGCTTCGTCATCCGATAGATTGTCATTTGACAATTCATAACCGATGTCGAGATGAACCCTAAGGTTTCCAGTCGGAACTGTCGCACAGAAATCATCGTGGAACAGTGAATGACCCCATCCATCCCAACCGTTTTCGCGTGCTGTTGCTGTTGCTTCAAACTTATTCATTAGTCCCTCCAGGGTTTGCGTTTGTCGTGTCCTTTTCCGCGTTTGTAGTTGTAACCATCGTTCGGGGAGCCCCAGAGGTCACCATAACGGGTCTTTCCATAATGTCTTACCTGTTTGGTATCATCCTCGTCGGTAATGTCGATGAATTGTTTATTGTTACGGCGTTGAATCTGATTACAGTTATGTTTCCAATCGTGTTGTGCACTCATATTAACCTCTTGATTATAATATAGAAAAAACCCAGAGTCTTGTCAACCCTGGGTCATGATTGTTTGGTTTCAGGTTATCCCTGGGCCGGACGAACCTGGAGCGCCTGGAGGAGCGCAGCAACCGCCGGGTTCTGTGCAATCGACGCAATCAGTTCCGGATTCACACCAGCAGTCGGAGTCGGAGCCGGTGTAGTCGGGGCCGGAGCGGGAGTAGCACCCGGGTTGTAGAACGCACCGAGATTGAGCAGACGAGACTGGATAGGTGGTTGATGTGCACGGTCCCATTCCGCAACATGACGTTCAGCTTCAGCCTTGTAGGCTTCGAGCGCTTGCTTTGCAACAGCAATTTCGGGCACAGTGTTTGCGAATTCCGGTCCGGAAATGAGCTGGATCTGACGGGTGATCATCGGGATTTCCTGACGGAGGGTTGCGATATGTTCTTGATTGAGAGTGCTCATGTTTTATCTCCTTGATGAGTGATTTGTTTGATTTACGATGTAAATATAGGTTTTTTCTCTGGATTTGTAAACCCAGAGATATTCTGGATTTTTTCTCAGTTAACCGATGTGATCCTTGAAGAACTTATAGTAATTGTTCCATGTCTTCATGAACTTCGGTTTCGTGAGTGATTCCCAGGAGAGAACACGGTCTTCATGCTTGGTCGTTACCGACGGCATCTTTTCTTCATCGAACGAGTAGTACTGAACCGTTCCGTCCATGAACTTCACTTCAACGGATTTGAAACCGTAACAGTCGTTCATGATAATAGAATAGACGTGACCGATACCATCCAACGACGTGTTCGGGTAGAACGTCATTTCCGTTCCATACTTGTTCTTGGTAACGTTCACGATACCACTGTCAGTTTCAGATGCAAATGCGATTGCAACGACCATGAGAATTGCGATGATGATTTTCTTCATTTTGTTTCCTCTTTTGTTTTCTTCTTGTTTCGTTATGCCTATAATATAGTTAAATTCTGGTCTTTTGTCAATCGAAAAGATTTAGATGTTTTTATTCAGCAGTCTTGTTATTGACGATAATGAGTTCGTTTCCCTTGATCTCCATCCTAGGAGCAGAGAACTTAGACTTCATTTCTTTCTTCGGTTGTGTCTGTTTCCACCATTTGGGAGGTGTTACAAATCCGTCTTTATTCATTGTGTAATTCTCCTTTAACCTTCAATGTATTCGCAAAAATCGCCGATGGTAACGTTTTTGTACTTGTCATCCACGTAACCGTAACGATCACCCTTGTCCAAACCGTAATTGCCACCGAAATTATCGTCAACTTCGACGAAATAATCGCCTTTGCCTTCCGATACTAACTTGTTGAACCAATCAGCGATGTCTTTAACTGTTGCCCAATTTTCTTTTGCCATATTAACCTCTTGTTATGCTTATAATATAGTTAATTCTAGATATTTCGTAAATAAAGAATGACCGGGATATTTCACCCAGTCATCTTATCATCAGGAGGTTACTAATCTTAGTTCAGCACAAGGTTGTTCCATTCAGGTGCGGAGAAATCAATCTCTTCTACCTGTTCAGGTTCATCCAGTAGTCCGAGTCCGCGGTAATGATCCATCATAGCTTGACGCCAGCTTTCCAAATAACCCATCGCACCATCTTCACGGTAAACAGCATCACTGTAGGATTCACCAGTGAACGGATTATATCGTAGAATGTACCGACTCATACTTGCCAGTGTTTCATTCATTTTAAATCTCCCAGATGAACGATGTTAAACCGTGTGTTTGTGCGTCTCTCCATTCCTTACAGAGATCATCGTACTGATCCTCAGGAACTTCCTTTACCTTACCGACTTTACCCGTTTCCGGATTCTTCACATACAATTCATACTTCTTTGCCATCTTTCAACTCCTTCTTTTCCTCGTCTGTTCTATAGATGTCGGGATTTGTTACAGCCATTACTGTAGCAACAATTGCTAAACCAATAGAACCAATAACAATCATTATTAACCTCTCTGTTATATTCATAATATAGAAAAAACCCAGAGTTTTATCAACCCTGGGTCTGGATTTTCCTTAATTCAGTTAACTAGTGAATGCTTCTACGTAACAACCTTCTTTATAGAACTCTAATTCATAATCGTTCATTGGAAAATTCTTAACAGTTTCTACCAATGATGGTTTGTTGTAATACAAATAGGCGGTTAGCTTATTGGAATATGTAACGGTGATTGTATTTAACACTTCCACGTCAGCACCACCAGAGAGAACACCACCACCTCGTTGAACATTCAGTGGATTGATGATATTGGCGATACCACATGGAGTCTTGTATACCACTGTTTCACCCTTCTTGACAATTACTTGTGATCCTTCTTCCCATCTGGAACTGGCCGATACGTCACAGGCACACAGAATGGTGAGAATGAGACTGAGAATGATTTTCTTCATTAGTCCTGACACTCCTTGTTGATGATATATTTTGCTTTGATTTCTTCCGGAGCGTCGACGAGCTGGACACCAATGTCCGTACCACCATCAGCTTTGATTCCATCGACCACCGTATCTCGTGCGGCATCGTATTCCTCGTCTGTCGCAGTATCGGGGATGGTAAACGTCTTCTTCATGGTGTAGGTGATTTCAAACTTCTTCATGTGATTGTCTCCTGTTGTTTAAGTTATGTCTATAATATAGTAAATTCTGTGTTTCCCGTAAATAAGAAATGGCCGAGGTATTTCACTCAGCCATCTCTTATCATCATCAGGAGGTTATGGAAAGGTTAGATACCGCGCTGAGCTTTAGCCCATTGTTCGCGGAGTTCGTCCCAACTCATTCCAGGATTGAACAAATCCGGTTCGTGGGTCGGGCGCTTAGTAGTTGTCGTCTCCATATGCGGCGCAGAATGCTTCGTAGGCTGGGTCATAGTCTTTGATTTCCTCGTTAAACTGTTTCTTTAATGGTTTGATGCCGTTCTTCGTAGATGCACGATGACAACGGCGTGCCCTGTCGTGCTTGGGGTTGATTCTTCCGATTGGTTTGTGTACCACGTGGGACCAGTAATACCCCATCTGTTCCCGGTTATTCCAGTTGACACCGTACTCCTTCGCAAGAGCATCGATCTCCTGTTCGCGCTGACGGAAGAACGACTTATCGTCATTCAGCGCCGGATTCGCCTTGTACATCACACTATACCGTTGCATGAGTTCTTCCAGTTTCTTGTGGAATTCCGCAAGGTGATGCTGTTTCATTTCTTTCTTATGTCTAAGCATCGTTATATCTCCTTACGACCAAACCGCAATACTTGCTAATGCAACACAGAATGCAATTCCAAGAACAACTTCACCGACACTGGTGATTTTGTCAACTGTTTTCATAATCTTATTCATTTCATTTCCTCTTGATGACTATAATATAGTAAAATACCGGTCTTTTGTAAACCGGTATTCTAAATTTTTTTGTCATTCAGACATTATATCTCGTATATCATGTCATCATCCAAAAGTCGAGCAGCACGAGACATTTCTGACTGGAATTCAAAATCTCCTGCAATCCAAGTCTTTATCTTCTCAATGTCAGCATCTTTGTTCTGTGTGGTGATTTCCCATTTCGTACCATCTTCAAATGTAATGATCTGATGCATGTGTGGTTTGTAGAATAAAGCCCATTGGCGCATCTCTGAAGAATGTTCTTCCGTTCTGGTATCTTCATTCCACGTGAATCGGATGTAGTTAAACCTACCCGGATCATCTACACCATCACCAATATGGAATTCTGGGTAACAAGGTGTTCTAAAGGTACATACAGGACCATTGTCATGCCTGCGAAAATCATCATCGTCATTATAATCAACAATCTTTTTTATTCCATTTGCCATAACCTCTCCTAAATCTCGTACATCATCTCATCATCTAACAATTGGGCAGCGCGAGACATTTCAGACCCCGTCTCATAACCACTATTTATGTATTCCTGAAGCTTTTGCATGTCTTCGGCGCGGTGTTCACCTGTTACAAGCATTTCCGTACCGTCTTCAAATGTTATGACCTGGTAAATATTATCACTGTATACCATACACCATTGTTTAACAGAATATTCTTCTTCTGTTGGAATATCATCTGACCAACGAAGTTGCCAGTATCTATTATTACCTCCCATTCCGTAAGTACCTGGGGGATATAATTTTGGAAAACATGGTTCAAGAAAGGTTATTCTTGAGTGAACATTGTCGCGTGCTTCATAACGATCACGACCGACATAATCATAAATGCTTTTAATTCCGTTTCTCATATATTATTTATTATGAGATGCACGCCACTCTGCAGAATATGCTGGCCAGTTACGCCGGAAATCCTCTGCGTTCTCCTTAATCCACTGGAGAATGTACTCTTCACCAGGGTCACGACCGATCTTCTCACCAAGTAACCACTTGGCGACTTCTATTGCCTCCTTCTGGGCAAGCATGAATTCTCTATGTTCTTCCGGTGTCATTTCCATATTATATTTATTCTCCCCCAATGTAATCTAAATATACTAAAGATATCGGAATCTGTAAACCCATTTTAAACCAAAAAATTCATTAACCCTGTTACTTATACTATTATAGTTAAAAACGAGTCCAGAATGCAAATATAAGCGAAAAACGACGCAATCCGGGGTAGGATCACGTCGTCTTTTCATCATCAGGAGGTCAAAATTCTATTTATTTCCGAGGAGCCAATCCTCACCATCGTCGCATTCCAGATTGTTCTCTACAAACTCCAGACATGAATCACCATAATCAGCTTTCTGTGCACATGTGATGAACGGCGAGAAATCCTTACCTGTCATTTGTCCATCCAACCACTTATTGATGGCAAGATCAGTGATAACGTCATGTCTCTTTACCAATGAGTCATATTTCTTATCGATGTCACCGAGTCTAGTAGAACGGAGAGTTCTCATCCTCTGGAGTTCCTTCACGTCCTTTATGTAGTTTTTAATCCTCGTTGTCAGCTTCGCTCTTGCCATAATCATCTCCTTTGATATTACAAATATAGGTTATTTTCCTACATTTGTAAATACCAAAAGTTTTGAAAGAAAAATTCAGTTATTCACTAAAGATTCTGTTCCACATCTCTGTTACACAGTTCAGAGCTTCTTCTTCTGTTTTAAACTTGAACTTTTCTTCTACCCTGGACCTTTCCACGATATACTGGAACGAACCATCTTTCTGTTCCTTCAGAGAGTATGTAATACAATCTCTCCATGTATCAGTCACATCCACGTGGAATTCAACCCTGATCGCAGGTTTCGTCCTCGTATCGTTCCATACATACAGTTCATTCTTCAGAATATTCGTTGGAATTGCTTCCACAAACTTCTTCACAAACTGATTCGCTTTGGTTTCGAAAAACTCCGCGATGTGTTTGTAGAAATCAATGGCATCTCCAAACGGGTTTTCTTCAGTTGTTCTCCAAAATTCAATCATATTATTACCTCTTGTTGATGACTATAATATAGTAAATTCTGTGTTTCTTGTCAACCCATAAGTTAGGAACAATTCCTAACAGTCTTCATCATCAACTTCAACGAACTCCGTGGTAACACACATATCTTTCACCGAGTCTTCGGACATTTCGGAGAGACATTCACGACATACCTGTTCCCAGTCGAGTTCACCGGATTCGAGCTTTTCGAGTAACTTGTTGGTATACTTTCTTACATCTGTGTACATATTAATCTCCTGTTGATACCAATAATATAGGTAATTCTAATCAATTTGGTAATGGATATTCTGTATTTTCTTTTAATCAGATGACAGATGTAACCACGGTTTCTTTTCACTGTGGTTACTGTGATTACTTGTGTGTAATGAAAAAAGTCAGGTTCAGTGAACCCGACTGGAAAGAAAGACTACTTGTTGAGTCTATCAATAGTCTTTCTTATTCGTTCAACAGTATAACTATCAGACCATTCGAAATGTCTTCTGTAGTCACTGTTGTTACACTTACGATAACACATGTCTTTCAGTTTTTCATACAGTTTAGTATCTGGTAGATCATAGTAGATCTTACCATAGACTCTTACAACATCAGTGACTCTTAGAATACAGTTACCATAGTAACTGACATTGTAACTACCGGTTGTCGGACAAATAGAAACGTGATGAGACATATTTAACTCTCTTGTTGATGATGATATATTAAATATAGTAAAAAATTTAGAATTTGTCAATCCTAGTTCTATATTTTCTTTCAATCAGTTAACTAGATGTCCATGAATTCGACTTCATTATTAACTTCAAACTTCGACGGTGCTTCCAGATCATTTCCATTCAACGTATATTCTTCCATCATCTGGAGACATTCGGTCAGTTGTTGTTTTTTCAAGAGGTCGTATCGTCTTTCCTCACCATTTTTAAATTGGAATATCAAATTAACATAATCATAATCAGTTGGTCTGTCAATGTGATAACAATCCAATCGTTTCCGTATATTTTTAGTTCCATCAGAAAGATCGTCGACAATCAATACATTTTGTTCCATTCTAGGGTTAATGAATTCATGACCCATTACCCATCCACGCCATTCATCGTTCTCACAGTTACAACCATTGGAATTGTTGAGGCTAACATATACAATCGGATTCATTGTTAACCTCCGACATGAATCAAATCACAGAGTGGGAATGTTTCCTTGAATCGTCTTTCCAGTTTGGTCTTTGCCTGGTCAACGTTTTCTCCTTGAAGGGAAACGGTCATATCATGGACATTACCCTTCTGGTCACGGTATTGAATCTTGAATGTGAACATCTTAATAGTTTTTCCTTAATTCTTTTAATAGAATATAGAAAAACTTAATTGTTTTGTAAATAAAAAAAATCTGGACTAAAAAATCCAGATTCCCTTAATAGTTTCTAAATGACTTTATATTTCATACTGCATTTCATCATCCAATAACCTTGCGGCACGAGACATCTCTGATTGGTATTCACCCGGTAATTCCTCATAACCGGAATCGATATACCTTTTTAACTCTTCATAAATCATTCTTCGCCATTCCGCCTCTGGTTTCAATAACGTGTCCCAGACATATCCGTTTTCAAAATAAATTTTTATCCTTTTAAAGTAATTACCGGTGAGATAGTGACCGTCCGCTTCAGGGCTGTTTACTCTAATCATTGCACACCTAATATCAGCCTCATACAATTCCCATTCAACATAAATATGGCCAAATGGACATTGTTTGGTACGGTCAAGACGTTCTGGTTCACCATTATTATTAAGGGTAAAAAATTCTACTTTAGTTACTTTTATCATAACCTCTCCTTAAATCTCATACATCATATCGTCATCAAGTAATCGCGCTGCTGTGACTAATTCTGTGCGACCAGGAACTACTTCATGATGAGAACCCACGTAATCCGTTAAGTCGCGTAACATCTTATTACCTTCTTCCGGAAGGTTATAGGTTATTACTGTACCATCAGTGAATTCAATGGTAATAGTATGGTTACCAAAATCATTATTCCCTGGAAGAGGTACGCGTATTCCATCACAGTCTGAATCATACGTAGTATCGCTGGGTCTGTTATTAAAATAGTCTATCTCCTTTAAATGACCGTTTTTTTCCCATTCCATATCAAAGGTACGGTCTTTAGGAAGGATATTGTTAATTGCTATACCTTCTTCATTTTCCCATTCCATAATGAATCGCACGCAATCATAAAAGGCTTGGGCATATTTGACATCAATTTTTTTAATTCCTATCATGTATTATTTATAATATGGTTACTGGACTTACCCGAGCTGGCAGAGACAGTCGACTTGAGTAGATACAGATGATATAAAAGAAAAACCTGAAATTTCTTCCAGGTTCTTTCAGGACACACAATCTAGTTAGACTTCAAAGGTCATTCCTTCATATTTCCCGAACAACTCTCCAGTCTTGTTCTCGAGTTCCTTGTAATAGTCTTCACTCAGATTAGAGAACTGGACATACTGGAATCCAACGTAGAACTGGAACAGACCATCAACAATCTCACTGATTTCGTCTTCGGTAGTAACCATGTTGTAGGTATACACTTCACCATACATGTCTCTGGTACGACCCGTGAATTCCACTCCGTATTCATCCTTCTTGATATACAACAGAGAGTTGATCTGGTTGTCCTTGTCGTCGGTTTCGAGTTTCACGAATCCGTTTCCGTGTTCAATCTTGACTTCGGGTACGTCGAATCCCTCTTCGATATACTTGTC
>Ga0326511_10000780_pt1 | contig 27684 bp, 46 predicted proteins | sample 0_2496_0518_D_FD_203701 | JGI IMG/M metagenome (GOLD analysis project Ga0326511, IMG submission 203701) | Bovine rumen microbial communities from UC Davis, California, United States - 0_2496_0518 | ecosystem: Host-associated > Mammals > Digestive system > Stomach > Rumen | place: USA...
CTGGATTTTTTGAAAATTTTTAAAAATTTTAGGGGGGCTATATCAGAACGTGACCGAACGCATCAATTTTGTATCTTTTTTTCACGCGGTCATGTTCTTCGCCGTGACATTTCCGACAAAGCAATTCAAGGTTGTTAAAATCTGTCAGGATTTTCGGGTCGTTTACATTGTCAGCATTGATGTACACCTTGTGATGTACGATTTCACCGGGATTGTATAAGCCTTTCTTTAAACAGCGCTCACACAAACCGCCAACGCTTTTGCGGTATGCCGTCCGGCAATCCTTCCATTCTTGTGATGAATAAAACTTGTTCGCCGCTTCGCTTGCCATATATCCGCATAAAACAAAACAAGCCGTTGGTGCGGCTTGCTCTGTCATCAAAAAGGAGTCTCGACTTATGAAAACGATATTGTTGTTTCCCGAATTCGTCTAATACTCTTATATCATATTAGGTGTCGTGTTTGTTCGTCTACTTGTTTAAATACGTCTTTTCGAATGCCCGAAGTGCCTTGCCATGCAGCCTACAGCAATACTTATAATCATAGTTCAGTTCATTCGCAATGGTGCGGAACGGCATAAACAGAACATAACGGCGGTAAAGCAAATCAACATAACGTGTGTCCTCAAGCAATTGGATTTGCATGATGATGAAGTCTTTCTTGTAAAGGTATTCGCCAATCATGCGATTAATGTTGTCTTCCAAATCCGTATACCTTCCGACAACATCAGCCATTCGGTCAGATGGTGAAGCTTGCACCTTGTCGGCAGAATAATCGATTGCCTTGAACCCTGATGCGCTTGCTTTCAGTTCTTCAAGCTGTTGCGCCCGTTGCTCTATTTTTGTTTTCAATCTGTAAATCTGTTGTAGATATGCTTTTGCCGTCATTGCTCTACCTCACAAACAAGTCATTCGTCAACCGTTCCCGTTCTGTTGCCATTGTGTACCCTCTTTAGAATTTGGATGCCAGCGCCATAACCCAACGAATCAAGGGTTTCAAACATAAGCATCATCAAGTCATGTCCTTTGTTGCTGTTGCCGTTCATAATCTTATTCACTTCGTCTTCAAAGCGTGCTGGTGTTATTATCATCCTTCTCACCTTCTTCGCATCCAATCATGTAAGCAATGTTATATCCAAAACAATCTGAGTTTTCGTTGCCACAATAAAGCCCGGTGTTGTCCTTGTTTGTCCAGTCATGGCAAGCGTGCTTGCATTCGGTACATTTAATCATTCTGTTCACCATCCATCTTTGCACCACAGTTGGGGCAATATTTATCATTTACCAAAAAAATGCTTTCGTGTTCGTGGCATTCTGAACACTCAACAGTGCCTTCAGCCGGGAACAGTTCGCATACATGTTCAATCCAATGCCCGTGCCGTACTGGCTGTACATCTGCGGACGGCAAGTCCTCGATTGCACACATGAACGCATCAATGCCTCTTATTTCCGCTTGTCCTTCACTTGTTTCCCATCTTCTTCTTGCTTCCGCAAGCTCCACAGCTGCATCTATTGCCGCTTGTCTGCTTATAGTGTCACCGACATTTGTGTCGGAAACATCATTCTGTTCACCGCCCCTCTGCTCTCCGTAACTGCAAAAGTCTGTAGGTTGCATTTCTCCATCATGCAATTTGCACCATCTGAATTTTGTTTGATAGTCATTGCAGTCCTTGCACCGCACTACTGGCTGTACATCCGCTGACGGCGCATTCCGTAGTTTTTTAAGCGTTGTCGCTATGTATTCATGGAGTGATACTGGGTCTTCATATATTCCAGTAAGACAATCCATAGCTGTTTGCCGACTGATATAGTCATTCATTCTGCTCACCATCCTCAAAAAGATACATGCTCAAATCATTCACCAACCATGAAATGACCTCGTGTGAAGGATATCTGCCCTTCAATTCAAAAGACTTCGTATGGTAGGCAAGCAACCACCCTAAAAGGTCTGTTTTATTTACAACGTCTGCGGATGGCAGACCATTAATAATCCGCATCGAATCCACAAATGCCTCGTCAGCAATCTGTATATCATGGTCAAATTCTCCGCATCCGTCAGGTGTAGTCAATGACGGCATTGCTTTTGCAAGGGCATCAATAGCCGCCTGTCTGTCAATCGGATTCATCTGTTCTCCTTTCCGCAAAACTGCAAAAATCATCTTCATGTGGTTTATCGGATTCATCCACAATTTTGATAGCGCAACCTATTTTGTTGAACCATTTACAGTCTTTACAGCGGATCACTGGCTGTACGTCTTCTGACGGCACTGCCTCCAACATCGCAATCATCTGTTCACGATTGCGAGGGCTGTCAATGATACGCCGTGCTGTGTCTTTACGGATATAGTCAGCCATCGGTTCATCATCATCTACTGGAAATACCGTCAATAGATTGTCTCCATCAATCAGTATCATTCTGTTCACCGTCCATTCTCGCCCCACATCTTGGGCAAAACTTATAATCTCTTGGTTCGTTTGGAATGTATGTCCATCCCTTGCATACATCGCACTCATAAATTCCGTATGTACGCGTTTTTGCTTCCTGCCAATGTCCTCTCTGCACTGGTTGTACGGCTGCGGATGGCACTGCTTCAATAGCCGACCTATCCTGGTCATATTGATCGGCACTACCTAATTCATAGTCACTATCCGTCCATGTCATTGGGCGCTCACCAAGCGCATTTATTGCCGTTTGTCTGTCGATATAATTGCTCATTACAACACCGCCCTTCCGTCAGGCATTGCCCATAGATGAAGGCAATTGTTGACCACGTTCACATACTCGGACTTAGCCGGGTGGATTTGGTACGCTGTTTCGTTGTCATAAAAACACACGTCCTTGACTTCACACATCTGCGCCCATGTCGGCGTTTTGCTTTTCTTAAATGGTGCAACAGATACATGGTCAAGGCCGTCTTCGTTCCATCCGCAAACGAATGAAGCAAAGTCGCCGTTGCTGAATCGGAACGTTCCCATGATTACTTTGCCAATGATGCAATGGTGTGCATCCGGCACGACCTTCGGGTCATTATAAATTTCCGTGTACGTTTTCATTATGTTGTCATCCTTTCTTTTTAATAACAGCCCTTGACGGTATTGCGCCGCCTTCCCACGGGTCAAAACCGTGTGCATTGCTTTTATGCTAAAGGGCCATGTGCGGTCTGGCTGGACGCGTCCGTTTTTATCAGCCAGTTTTCCGAAGCCCTCAAGTGAGAATTCTTCTATGCGTCAAACGTGTACCGCTAGACGGGGCAATCAGGACGCACGCCCCAGGTGCGTGAGTGTAATTGGAGTATACACGCCTATTCAAGGCTGAAATTTTTCTTGCCACCTGATTTGGCAACGCCGTGAGAACCTTTGGCAGCCCGTCACGGTTGGCAGCCGGAACGCTTGCCGTTGCGGCATTATTTCAGGTTTATCAATATAACGGGGTATTGTTTCACCTACCTTTCACATTTATAAATTTTGCTTTCATCCGTCCGACTCGGATCGTGCCGGTTTTTCAGCCCCATTGTTCAGCCATTGCCCGTGCCAAACCGGGGAAAGTTTTCGACCGTGTGCGCGCTCGGTCTGTTGTTATTTGGTCTTCCCAATATTTGCGTTTGCCGCTTGGGTGAAAGTCATCAATGACGGGCTTCGGCAGCACGTTGCGTCGTAACAATGGTGCAAGCCCCTTCAACCAAAAGCACGTCGTTTTCGTTACGTAATTTTCTTCGTCTTCTTCCGATTCGGCGAAGTAATACGGTTGCACAATCATGTCGGGTTTTCTGAATGCGCTGTTCATGATGCCCACGGGGTTTTCAACTGCAATTTTGTCACAGTTGGCGTTGATGCAATCCATGAAAAAACGCATAGCTTCAATTCTGTTCAGCGTCCGTGCAACTATCCAGTTTTCACGGGATGTTTTCAAACTGTGATGCCGTGTCGCAACGCTTGAAAGGTATGTGCAAGGTGGATGCGCTATGATTAAATCCCATCGGTTGACTTCCAGAACCCCACCATTCTGCAAGCGCATCGTGCCGCCGTTTATTGCCGCCCTTGCATCCATAAGGATATGCCACTCAGGCACCCCCCCCGAACACTTTTGAACGTCGTTGCTGTACGCTTCATGCCCACGTTCCCGGAAGGCTTTGCACACGGTCTGTGATTCTTCACACGCAACCAAGACTTTCATTCTTTCCATATCCACACCTTCCGGCGTTCGCCTTGCCCCATATTCAGCGCTTCCGCATGGCTGACGGGTACGAACATATCAATGTGATTTCCCTTCACGCCGCTACCGGTGTCCAGCGCTTCAAAGATTTGGTCGTATCCATCAACGATTAACTTGGTGTGCATCGGGATCACTTTCGGGTCAACCGCCACCGTGCCAAACTTCAACGGGTTGCCGAAACTATCGATTGCGCCCCACTTGCCATTGCAGCGTTTACACGGGCAAAAATACGTAATGGTGCATTCAGCGAAGTATTCAAGCGCATGCCCGTTCGCGTCTTGTTCATCAAGGGCAACGGAAACGTCATTGATTGGCGGTGCTTCGTCTATCTCCAGCGCGTCAGCAAGGCCGTTGTCCTGATGAATGACCGCTATTATTTCTTCAGCGTGGCACGGCGTAGCCATTGCCATGACCGCAAGCATGATACAAACTAACCTTTTCATTGCTTTCCTTTCTTCATTTTCCGCACGGCGTTCGCAACGTAGTTTATATATTCATCTTCCGTATACTTACACCGCTTTGCTTCCAGAATGGCGGCTTTGGCTGTCAGATATTCTTGGCAATCCGCATGACAGCCAACGTGCCGCCGTTCACAGTTGTGACAACATTCAAACGTGTTTTTCATCCCCGTACAAATAAGCCTTCTTGAATTCTTCCGGCGCGGTGTGTACCTTCGGCACCGAACGCCCGGCTTTGATTTCAGCCATGTTATAATCTTTCTTTTCTTGTTCGCTTAAATACTTCCAAGGGAAGTTCTTCTTGCCCCGAAAACAATGGTCACACGGCTCGCCCGTTTTCACACCTGACGGATACGTTTTGATAATCAAACCGCTATCCCGGCAGTACGGACACGACACCGTTTTTTCGTTCGGGTCGGTACTGGATGCCGTGCCGATCTGTTTGCGCCAGCGCTCCACATCACGGCAGCGTTCAACAATGTTGACGGCTTCAGGCTTCCACCCATCGTTCACAATCCAGTCGTTGACGGCTTCCTTTGCAACAGAAAAGTCGAAGGCTTTAAGTTCGCCGAACCATCTTGCGACCTCGGCCTTTTCGTTACAAATTTTATAGCGCCCGTACAGAATGCGCCGAATCTCATCGAATTCACTTGCAATCATTTTCACGTTCCTTTCGTTCAAGTTCTTCTTGCTCTTTCAGAAATTCTTCAAAAGCAATGTCACTTTCATTTTTCGCGCACGTAGTTTTATTATTTTTATTTATTTTTATTCTTTCCTTGTAGGGTTTGCTGTCGGCTTGCTGTCGGTTTGTTGTAGGGTTGGTTGTGGGCAAATCTTGAAATTTGTCATAGTTTACAAGTGTTATGGTTGTATGGTGGGTTGTTGCCTTTGTGCGTATCATGTTGTCGGACTCAAGCAAGCCCAAAAACGTCCTTGCCTTGTCTCTGCTCCACCCCCAGCGCTTTGCAAGGTATGAAATAGAGCGGTTCACGGTTCCGCGTTCGCACGTGATCACCTCACCCTTATACGGCGTTTTCCCGTCTTCGTAATTTGCTAAACCGATTAAATCAATCCACGCTTGCCCCTTTGAAAATGGTTTGTCGTTCCACACCCAGTGTTCAAACAATTGCCTGTCAATCTTGAAATACCCCATCATTCAAGTTCCTCAAAAGCCAATCCTGAATAGCTGTGAATTCGCTTTCCGTTAAGTGAAAGTTGCCACGGCGGTATATTCCGATTGGTGAAATCTTGTCAGTGCAATTTTCATCTTTCGTTAAGTAATGAAACCACAAGGTGTCTGGATCGAAGAACAGAAAACCATCTTCGCTTTCATGAATTAGTTGCTTCTTGTATGCCATTGCTTAATAACCTCATAATACTTTTGCCGGTGTCACGTTTATCACAAAAGGCAAAGGTGCAACCATACTTCCGTTCGATTGTTCGCATTATCTTGTAAAGCCGTTCGCCGCTGATGGCCTTGGGGCTTTTGGCAAGCCTTGGGTTTTGCCAATAAATGACATCTTCAAGGCTTGCGATTCCTTCCCCATGTTCGACCAAGACAATCAACTTGATGCCGCAATCCGTGGCCCGTTTGAGTTCAGCCCGGAACCGTTCATGGTCTTGGCAAACGTTGTTGCAGACTTCCAAAAGATTCTGTTTGCGGTCAACGATGATCTTTGGGTTGTCAAGGTTCATGTAATCCCCGACAAGTAGCTTTGACGTGTAGTGTTTCACACCGGCAGCGTCAAACGTGCGAACAATTTGTTTTATGGCCCGTGCCTTTTCCCTTGTGTCAATCTGAACGACCATTGTTAGAACGGCATCCCGTTCGGATCATCTGCCGCGACATCCATGAAGCCTTCCGGCGCTGGGGTGGCGTTGGCGGTGTCTTCGGTGCGCTGTTTCGGCTTCGGCACGAATTCCACGTTCTCAACGATAACGTCAAACGTATACACCTTTGTGCCATCGGCTTTTTCATAGCTTCCGGTCTGAACGCGCCCCGTCACGGCAATGGGGTCACCCTTGTGAAACCACTTTTCAATGAACTCACCCGTTTTGCCAAACGCAACAAGGTTGATAAAATCAGCGGTCGGGCCGTTTTCGCTCTTATAGCGGCGGTCAACGGCAATGCTTGTTTTGGTCATGCTTGAACCGCCCTGGGTGTAATTAACAATCGGGTCTTTGGTCAGTCTTCCGACAAGTACAACAAAGTTCATTATTTGTTTCCTTTCTCTGTTTCCATCTTCTTTTTGATGTCTTCAAGGTGCGCCATCGCGTTTTCCATCTGTTTTTCAGTCATGTCGGCAAGACTCTTGACCCCGTACAACTTGCACACGTACTTCGGTTCAATGCCGTTTTCCATGAACGTGGCTGCGATTTCCATGCCAAATTCTTCGCCAAGCGGTGCATCTGATACCGTGATTTTTCTTTTGCCCTTTGTCGGCTTGTCGGTCGCATCAGGGTCGTCTTCCGGCAAATCTTCACCGGCGTAGATGTAAAGGCCAAGCCCGTGCCGTGCAATCGCCTTCGTCAAACTTCTCTGAATCGCCTTGTTGACATCGAAGCTTGTGACGCTATCCAGCGGAATGCTTCGGTTTTTAAAATCCATCACGGGCAAATACTCAATCAATTCAAGCCCTTCGATTGTCACGCCGGTTTTGACCCAGCAAGTGTGACCATCGGTGTGATAATTCCAGTGGTTTTCATTTTCATAGATGGTATAAAAAGCATCCGGGTAACGTTTTTTAACTTCGCCCCACGCCCAAGCCCATGACAGATATGTCAGGCCGTTTTTCTTTTCTGTGCGGTCGTTCACGTTGATCGCGTTAAGTGTATTGAATACGTCAGCCATCATTTACCCTTCTCTTTCAAACACAATCCCGATATCGTTCGAACATGAATATTTATATTCGCCAAGCATCTGAAATGAGCCATTGCCAAACGATACAAAAGGTATCCTAATATGATGCCGTGTTGTGCTTCCGGGGCAAACCATCGCATAACCTTTTTTATCGGGTTTGACATAAACCTTTCCGCTGTCATAATCAAAGCCGATGCAGTATTTGATTTTTGCGTCAATTCCGGGGATTCCGGCCTTGAAAGAAAACGCAAAATAATATATGCCTTTGCACTTTCTCTTTGTAATCAAAAGGTCGGAAGTATGACAACAACGCCCGGCGCTTTTCGGTTTCGCCCATACAATGTCACTCATTGCCGCTCCTTTATTATCTGATCCGCAAGCTTTGCGTCTGTTCAAGGTGAGCAATGCCAGCCATATCAACACCGGCCTTCAAAGCGTCCTTGATTGCCGTTTTGTCAATCTTCGGTGCTTGCGGAATTAAGAATTCGGTCGGAATCATCTTTTCGTCATCAATGACCACACTTGCCGGGTTCTTCTGAATGCCGAAGCTGAATAACTCGGTCTTGAACTTTGTCTTGCCGGTCACTTCCATGACGGACTGAAGGCGCTGTTTGAGCCACACAGAGCGGTTTTCAAGGCTCTTGCGGCGGTTATGCAATCTCTCTTCCTCTGCCTTGATTGCGGTGGCATCCGCGTCCATCTGACGCATCACACGGGCATAATTGTCCGCTTTTTCTTCCAGTTCACCGCCAACGCCTTCCAAAGTGTCAAGAATGACGGCTTCGTCTGTGTCGGGGTCTTCCAACATGGCAAGCAGCTCCATGTATTCGCTTGTAAGTTCGTAGAGTGTCATGCTATAATCTCCTTGTCATCTAGTATTGTTTTTCGAATTAGTCGGTGATTATTCACCGGCTTTTTCATTTAAGCCGGCTTCACGTTTCTTCATGGCATCCAGCACGTCAGTAAATCCCATCAGAACGCACACTTCCATGTAAGCGCTCAAGGAATATGCGCTTTTGGCTTCATTCATCAGCCAATCATGAAGGGCGTTGCAGCGTCCAAGAATTTCGCCGTTTGCTTCTTCGTTTGTCTGTGGCACGAATGCGCCCGTTCTTTTTGCGTTTTCAATCTGAATCATCTTGTCTTTCCCTTTCTGAATGATGCGCCAGTGTAGTTGTTCGACAACTTCACGGCATATTGTTTGTTTAGCATCACAGCAAGCGCACGCGCTTCGTTGTATGTGCCGTTGAATCCACCGCCCTTCAGCACGTTCCCTTCGATTTTTTCGGCACGTCTTGAACCAAGCGCAGCGAATTCGATTTGCCTTCCCGTTTTGCCGTCATTCCAATAGAAAATCCAGTGAACAACGGCGTTCGGGTCTCGTTTTTTAGCCATCTTCTGCCAGTTCCTTCAGCCGCATTGCCAAGCAGTACGGCATATTTTCAAGATTGCTTTTGTGTGACAGATACGAAGGCGAACGCCCCAGTTTCTTCGCTAGTTCTGCATCGGTATAGCCATGCCGGGTCTTTGCCATATATCGCCACAACAACAGTTGTTCAAGGTGCTTGTTCTTCTTCATGGTCACGCCTTCCACCATGCAAGGAACGCGCCACCGATGCACGCCGCCATCCCGGCAGCGGTCAAGCGTACGACTTCAGCCATGTCGGCACCAAGATCGGAATTGCCAGCGGCACCCATGCAGATGATGAAGCCCCATGCGAAAAACAAATAGCCGATTCCGTTGACGAACGCATTGAATTCCTTTTTCATAATGCTCCTTTCTAGTAGATTATTTTTCTACCGTTTGGGCAAAAAAAATCCGTTCTTTTTCCTTCAATGAAGTAATATTTAAGATTTCGCACATCGTTGCAATTTCTCGCACCTTGAATTCGTTCTTGCCATCCAGCTTTAAAGTCAACCCGTATGGCGAAATACCAAGTTTTTCGGCAATGAACTTCAATTTTATGCCTTTATCCGCGATTAATTGCCTTAATGCTGTGCCGTCGGTCATCGTGTCACCCCCTTTCAAGAAGTAGAAAAATATTCGACATTGTTATATTATCGCGGTGTAGAAAATTTGTCAACTAATTTAACACGAAACATCAAAATTTGTTGAATGAAATTCTATAGGATGGTATCATGTGTTGTGAGAGGAGAAAAAAAACATGGAAGACATCGGCAAAAGAATCAAAAAAAGAAGACTTGAACTTGACCTGACGCAAGAAGAACTTGCAAAGAAACTAGGATACAGTCACAAGTCTTCAATCGGAAAGATTGAAAACGGTCAAACCGATATAACACAGAGCAAAGTTGTTGAGTTTGCGCACGCCCTGAACACCACGGTTGCATACCTCATGGGTTGGGAAGATGATGAACGACTGCGCCAGTTTGCACAAAATGCAGTTCTTTTTAATGAATTGAACAGTTTGTGGGAACAAATGAACGATGACCAAAAGCGCACGTTTCTTTCACTGGGTCGCGCTCTGATTGGTACAATGCGTCAGCATAACGACTAAGTTTCACCAAGTCACTTTCGTTCAAATATTCAGCTTGTAATAATAACATTTTGATTATATCGTCTTTTTTCATTTCTATCACCTGAAGACATGATAGCAAATATCAAGGGCGTTAAAACGGACTCGATGAAAGGGGTTGAATTATGGCTGAAAAGAAAAAAAACGTTAGATACACATACAATTATTACGATGAAACGGGCAAGCGCCGCACAAAGACGTTCAGAGCGCCCACAAAGGCAAAAGCGCGGCTTTTAGCACAACAATGGGAAGATGATAACCTTGACAACGGAAAGCCCGTTGTAAGCGTTTCTGAAGCGTTACAGCGGTATTTGGACGCAAAGCGCGGTGTTCTGTCACCGTCAACGCTCCGCAGTTATGAAGGGATGCAGAAAAACCACTTTGATGACCTCAACAACGTATCAATCCGGCGCTTGACGAACGACAAAGTTCAAGCCTGGGTGTCACGCCTTTCACTTTCCGGGTTGTCGGCAAAAACCGTCAAAAACGCTTACGGCCTACTTGGTGCCGCCGTTGCCATGCAAGATGATAGCATCAGGCTTCGTGTCCAGTTGCCACAGCTTGCCAAATTCGAAAACTATTGCCCTTCAGATGAAGATATTGCGGCATTGATAGCGCAGATTCAACGTGATGGTGACGGCGAACTGCTCCGTGCCGTACTGCTTGCAGCCTTCGGGCCGTGTCGGCGTTCGGAAGTGTGCGCCCTGACATCGGAAGACATCAACGGCACTATCATCACCATCAACAAGGCGCTTGTCAAAAATTCTGATGGGCGTTGGGTGCTGAAGCTTCCGAAAACGAAGGACAGCACGCGCAAAATCGTTTATCCGCAGTTCGTCATAGATCAATGCAAGGGCATTGAGGGGCGCTTGATCGAACACACGCCGGATTATATCGGCGATAAGTTCCGCAAGACATTGAAGGTCACCGGCTTGCCGCCGTTCAGGTTCCACGATTTGCGGCATTATGGGGCTTCAATCATGATGTATCTTGGAATTAGTCAAAAAACCATCGAAAGCCGGGGCGGTTGGTCAACGAATTCCCCGGTGTTAAAACGAATCTATCAAAACCAAATCGATGCGGAAATGCAGAAAGAAACAAACAAAGTTCTAGAACACTTCTCAAAATTCTCTGAAAATCTCGTTTGACCTCAACGTGACCTCAAAATGACCTCACTTTTTTGGTAAAAGTGTGCTTGAATCGGTTCGGTTGTGCTGAATCAAGACAAAAAATAACCACGTTATAGCGTTGTTGTAAGCCAAAACTATGCTATAGCGTGGTTTTTCAATTTATGCCGGTGGCGGGACTCGAACCCGACTGAAAGCAATATATACTTACATTTGCACGCCTTTTGACCTCTTTTTTGACCTCAATTCAATAAAAAAAGGCCCACGACCGCAGCCGTGAGCCATAAAAAGCAACGCATTTTTGTTTTAAGAAGGTGGATTGTTATTTATTGGAGATAACCGGCAAGGTGCGTTGCGTTTTTTCGTTATTTGGGTTCGGGAACGTTCCACACGTTTTGATACCCTTCGGCATCAGTCACGCACATGGCACCTTGAAGCGGCCCAATCGGCATGAACAAGCAAAGCTTTTCATTGATCCAGTGCGCCCCCGTCAGCATCTTGCCATCGTTGGAGAAGTAATATTTGTGCCAGTTGTTGCCGTACCGCTCTTTGATGGTGTTCCAGCCGTGCCAGTTTTCACCGTTTTGGTTCTGATAATACCACGAACCGCCACTTTCAAGCCAATCCCACGTTTCAGCATTCGGTACAAGCGAATAATCAGGGCGCACGCACCATTCCCATGGCGCACCCGTGTGCTGAACAACAGCGCCACCGTTCCACGAAGTTATATCGTCGGAAGAAGAATTGCCTTCAATGGTGATGATTTGACCCGAACCGCTGCGACCAACGACAAGCCCGACATGACCGCCGCCGGAACGTGAACGAAAAACAATGTCACCGGGTTCGGCCTTGTTCAATGGGACTTGCCGACCCTTCGCAATCATTGCGTCTTTTGTGTCCATCGTCGATGCGCTGGATAACATACCGCACAACAGCTTGTTTGCATAAGTCGCGCCGAACGTGACCCAGTACAGCCAACAAATAAACGTCAAGCACCACGCTTTCCCGTTCTTGTGACCAAGCCCGGCGTTGTTCAGGTCGTATGCGTATTTGGTGTAGTTGTCAGCACCGACATATTTGGTTTTAGGAATCAGGCACGCCGCCCCGTAAAGGCTATAATTTGCCTTCGATTTTTCCAAATATCCAAGTTCGGCCTTTGCCTTCGAAAGAAGTTCTTTTTTACCCGGCATTATTTAACCTCTGGAAGTCCCGTTGAAATGCTTGTGAGTACCGACAACAGTGCGGCAAGCACGGAAGCCGACACCACCGCTTTGAAATCCACTTGTGACAATAAAGCCGCCGTGCCAATGGTAGCAACGGCGGTTTGTGCGAATGTTCGAACCGCTCTGTTCAGAGCGGCAAGCCAAAACCTTTTGTCATTCATTTCGGTCACTTCTTCCCCCTAGCGCTGTATCAAGCCTTTTGTGCGCCGATGATGCTGACGCTTCAACCTTGGCAACACGTTCGCGCAAATCTTGAACGTCTTTCTTCATGTTTCGCACATCCGACTTGATTTCCGTAACACCTTCGGCAATATTTTCCAATTTAATCAGCACCGTGGTCATTTGGCTTGTGTCTTCCCGGTGACTGTTCCGCAAATATTGGTAATAGGTGAAAATCAACGCCGCTGCGCTTATTAAAATCGGCGCATATTCTCGCATTTTTAACCCTCTAATTCTTCGTGATAGATTTCAAGGTAAGCGGCACGCACGTCAGCCCGGTCGGCTTCGGCAACGTCTTCAATGGTGCGCTGCCCTTTGTGAATAAGTCTAGCCCATACCTTTGCCCTTGCATTCGTCATGGCTTACACCTCACTTTCCGCAATGACTTCCTGAAGCTCGGTAATTTCATCGTCATGGACATCAACACGAACTTCAAGGTCGGATTTCTGCCGGAAGCCAAAGGCAACCATCACCGTTTCATCCTCAAGGGTGGTGCGACTCGGCAGCGTTTCAAACACGGTGTTGTCATAACTCCCAATCATCATGCCATCATGAAGAAACTCAAGATGCGTACAGTTTTCGGGCGTGAGCCACTCACACACGTTCAAGGCTTCAGCTTCGTTCGGCACGACGCATTCGATGTGCCCAAGGCTGGCACCCTCATTGATCGGGATGCGCTTACCATCAAAAAGTTTTAATTCATCCATTTTGTACCTCTTTTTAATAGAAGAAATAGGGTTGACGGGTTACATTTTTTTAACTGATTTTAACGATTTCCAACGTTTTCAATGCGTTGGATGCGTTTTTTGCGTTGGTTTCAACGCGCGCGTGCGTTTTTTTGCGTTTGTTTCAACGCGTACGTGCGTTGCGCGTGTAAGTTGGTTAATTGACTCTTTAACAATCAATAATGTCGGCAATCTGATTAACAGCAACATTGCGATTTCAGGCGATACCGCATGGCATAATTCCGATCAAACACATAGCTATTCCAATTATAAATATCTTATCGTAACATGCGGCTGTCATGGATGCACGTACAATTCGCTCATTATTCCGACTGCTATTTTGTCAAAGAAATCCGGTGCTCTCCGTGTGTCTGCATATTGGGATTTAAATAATCAAGGATGTATGGAAATCTATAAAACGGGTAGGATTTACGTGTTTGCAAAAACCCAAAATTACGCGTTTGATTTTATCGTGCAATACGCTGATTAGCTATTTAGTCGTTTGATATATATGTAATTGTTGCTCTGAAATATACATTTGCGTCAAAGAAATATGCCCTGACGAGTCCCGACGATTGTATATTGAACTCAATCGCCTTATTATTTCTTCCGTCATAGCCATTGGATTGCAGATACTGCTTTGGGTGTAAGGCAGCCGGTAATGTACCGACATTATTCCATGCATTTGCGGATACAGATAAATTAGTAAGATTAAACACCAACGTAACTATGTGACCCATTTTGTAGGCATCGACTCCGCTGATGCCCGTTTGGACTTGGTTATATGTTAAAGAGTCATTTAAGTCACTGATTTGGGCGGCAAGCGAACCGCTCACGTTCGGGTTTGCTTGTTGTGCGTCTAGAGCGTAACCGGCTTCGGTGACCGTCTGGCTGTTGACAACCTTGTTTGCGTCCAGCTTCGACCTGATGGCTGCAAGCCCGTCTTGAAACCACTTGATGACTTTGCCCCAAACAGTCGCGCCGTTTTCACCGACTGCCGGAACGGGAAATTCTTCCGCGCTTGTGGTCACGGTGTCCAGTGTCAGTCCGCTCATTGTCGTGGTTCTCTGACCGGGTGCGCCTTGCGGAATCGTGAAATTCAGAATGGCATCGTTTTCGGTGCCTACATTTTCGACCTTTGCCGCGTTGCCGTATGCGGTTGTAGAAACGGAACCAACGGTGATGGTTGCCGCGTCGCCCTTCGCGCCAGTTGCGCCAGTTGCGCCGGTTTCGCCCTGGGGGCCTTTTACGTTACCGATTAATGTTTGAACAATCGCCATATCAATTACCATCCTCTGTCATATAATAAAGGTTTCCCGTTGTTGAATCGTAACTAAAAGCATCTGACAAGTCTGTTTGTGATGCCGCGTATAAATCACCGTTAGAATCAACCCACATGGTGAAAAATCCGGTCAGCGGCGTTGTAATACCGCTGTCACCCTTGTCACCCTTCGGGATGCCGAACGACATCACGCCGGTTGACGGGTTATAGCTTGCCGTTGCGCTCGATCCAGCCGCCAGCGTTGTTGCCGTGGCGCTTAAATCTTCCAACGTGTCAGCCGCCGTGTTTGCCGCTTCTGCCGCCGCATTTGCCGCCGCCGTTGCCGCCGTCAATTGACCGTAAATGCCCTCGACGTTAGTGTTAATAACCTCTGACCGCTGTGCCGCCGCTGTCGCTGTCTCTGCGGCATCTGTCGCGGTTTCCGCACTTTGCACGGCTGTGTCAATGTAGTCGGCAAGATTCGCCGCAATGTCAATCGCTTGTTCAATCAACGGAATCTGCGTTTCGCTCAAAACAGTGTCATCGTTCAATGCTGAACGTTCAACCATCAAGACGAAATTCACAGAACCAATGATTTGCGTTGCGGTTCTTACGCGCAGTTCACACAGCACATTGCCCGGCACCGCTGTCATTTGCTGTGTTACGTTGCAGACAACGCGGTTTCCGCTGACGCTTGTAGCCGAATAAGAAAAGCCCGTCAGTTGTCCGTCAACGGGTGGCTTGGTGCCGTTGATAAGCACCGCCGCCCCGGAAGGCACGGTAAAAGGTTCGTCACCGTTGTACAACTCAAATGTCAACGCATTTGTTTGGTTGTCATACTGTGACGCATACACCACCGGCATCACGCCGCCCGGTATCATGTTCAATCTGATTATTTGTGTGGTCATGTCTTACCTCACTTAATAAGGGCTTTGGTCATAATCGACCAGTCTGCCGTTTTCAAACTCAAGGTCTGTGCTAGAAGTCGGGTCAATCGTAATGGTTCGGCTCACGCCGCCACCTTCAGAACCGCTGCCGCTCATGTCATTGATTTGCTCTTGAAGGTCGGCAATTGCTTGCCTGATTTCATCAAGATCACTGCCGCCGCTTCCTTCTTCGATGTTGGTAATTGCGCCACGGTGAATGGTGAACACAGAACCATCAGAAAACGTGAACGTGCCGTTGAAGCATTCAAAACCGTTCAACGTTTTATAATTGACATTATCGGTTCCAACTTCTTCGCCGGTGATTATGGTCGTGTTGCCGTTGTCAGCCGTTACCATAATTTGACCGGCGGCAAGGTCAGCCGCTTCATTTGATCCGGCAGAGCTTACCGTAATGCCATCGCCATAAACGAAAGACGAACTTGCACGTTGTCCGCTTCGGGTGTATTCATCAAGCCAAATGCCCTCATTTGAAAATTCAGCCGTGACCTTCGCGTTTCTATTCAACAATTGAAGCGAACCATAAGCGTTATTTAAGCCGCCAAGTGAAAGCACGCCGTCAAGTGTCCATGACTGTGCATAGTTCCCGTTTACACCGTTGTCAGAAAAGCCTATGCCGTTTTCATTGATACGCAAAACCTTCCTTGCGGTCTGAATTGAAGGTGTATCAAGAAAAAGAAGTTCCTTCCATGAACCATCAGTGTTTTTGACCGCAACAACGTAGCCGTCACCACGTGTCAACCAACTTGTACCTTTTCGCACCTCATCTGTGATGCTGTTCGCGGTTTCCTCAATGATGTGGCCTTGTTCAACGAACGTTTTGGCAAGGCTGCTTTTCAGGTCGCCTATTGTAATATCGTTGTAACGTTCCTGAAGTGAATTGTATTCGTAGGCAACAACACGGGCTTGCTCGTTGATTCCAAGCTTTTCAAAGTAAACCGTCACGGTGTCCCCAAGCTTGACACGTTCAAGCGGTGCAATGTTGGCATATTCGTTTGTTTGCCACAGCGCCACAAACGACACTTCAACGTTCACCGAAGGGTGACCGATGTTGTTTGCAACAATATACTGTTGCGCCCGTTCGCGAAGCTGGGCGGCGGTCGGGATTTCTTCGAACTCACTTGAAAAGTCAACCGCTTGGATTCTCAAAAACGGGAAGTTCGCCGCCGTGCTTGCAAGTATGTAACGCTCCGGAAGCATTGTCACTTCTTCGGTGTCACTGTTGATGTAGTACGGTGCAATACCCGTGTATGTGTTTTCAATGTTCGTTTCTTGCGTGGCGTTTATCAGGTTCTTGCCGTACGCAATCCGAACGCCGTTATCTTCGCCACGTCTTTTCCAAAGCTTGACCGTGTACCCGTTCCATTCATAATCACCGCCGTAGCGCTGAAGCACCGACCCTTGAACGCCGCCCAACATGGAACGGCACGGCAAAGGTTCGGTGAACGCGCCGCCCGTTGTAACCTCTTTGTCCGTCCAAAACGTGAACGGGTTTGAATAAACGCTGTTCGATTTCAACTTTGCAAGGCAATCGGCAAGCGAACTGTAATTGAACGGGGTCACGGGTATCCAGTTCAATTGATAGCTGATATGCCGTGCCGACACCGTAACACGCCCGTGCATTTCCTTGCTCACGGCGTAGATTCGGAACGGTTCGGGGTCTGCTCCATCATAAGGCTTGGCAAGAATGATGTTTGACACAACCAAATCGTTGAAGCGTGGCCCCGTTGCCGGGTATTCCATATCAAGTTCATAAAGCCCGTTTAATTCTTCCCGAACGGTGCAAGATATGCAGTTTAAGCGTCCGATGCCGTTAGTGCTGAATTCGGTTGCACTCGCGTCAAATAGAATCGGTATCATATAGTCCACCACCGTGGCATGATTTGCAAATTGGTCACGCCGTCATATTCAAGCACGTTGTCACCGGGTGAAAGCACGGGAAATTCCGATGTGATGCACCCGTTTTTATTTTCATCCCCGGCATAAGCGTCTTGTATGTCACAGTCGATGCAAATTGCCCCGTCATTGTCGGCAATGGTGATCGTTGTGCCGTTCAGCGTTATCGTGCCGTTTCCGTCGCATACAATCACCGGCAGCGCATCGAAATGCGTGGGGTTATGCAACACCGCGCCGGAAGCGTAAGCCTTCATTGTTTCACCGCTTTTTAAAAACCGCTGGGGCTTGCAATCAAACGTGATGTCAAACGCCCCGGCAAGGTTTCGCGCTGTCGTGCTGACCTCTAAACCGCCGTTGAATTGTGCCAATCTGAATTCGTCCGGGTGGTAAGTATCTTCAAGGCGAAGGTAGCCACGCTGTGAAGCTAAATACGCCCTGAAGGCATCCACACGGGTTTTGAAGCGCTTCGAAATGAATGCCGGGTAAGTTAGTTGCGTATTTTCAAAACGCCCGTTGTCAAACGTTATAACGCCGTTACGCCCCGGCACCACTTCGGTTGATACGTCACGTGCTGGGGCGTTGTATGTACCGCCGCCGCTGATCCAAACGCCAAAGTCGGCAGAACTGCGCCCGTTAAATATGAAATAATGTTCCATGTTTACCAAACCGCCCCTTCTGCCTGAATGTCGGCGTTGATTATCGTTGCAATCTCACGCGCCAGTTCGTGAACATCCTGACCCGGTGCGCCGTACACATAAACGGTATTGCCGCCGTAATTGTTCGTTGTCGCCACGGCACCGCGTATCATGTCAAAAAGGCTTGATGCGCCAACAACAACTTCGGGGCCAGCTTCACCGCCGCCCAAAAGGTTGCCGTTTGCCGCGCCGAATATGGTCGGATTTCGCAAAATCACGCCGTTTTGCATGGCCTTGGCGTACCATTGAATGTCAAGGTGTGGAACTTGCGGTGGGTTCAGGCTAAACGAACCCGTGATGCTGAAGTGCGGCATTTTAAGCTTTGGCAATTCCCACTTGAAATTGACAAGGCCCTTGATTTTCTCAATGCCATCCGAAACGGTTTTCTTGATGCTGTCCCAAGTATCGGTAACCGTCTTTTTAGCGCCGTCAAAGGCATCCGTTATCGATTTCTTAATAGACTCGAACTTTTCCTTTATGGTGTTCCACAAGGCCGAAGCGCCTTCTTTGATGGTGTCCCAATTCTTTGCAATCAGGACACCGGCAGCAATTGCCGCACCAATTGCAATGGTCAACGGGCCGCCCAGTACCGCCACAACCGTGCCGATACCGCTGACAAGCGTGCCGCCGATGCTGATGACCGAACCGATTGTTGTGATAACCGTACCGATTCCAGCAATAACCGGGCCGACCGCCGCCGCGACAAGCGCGAATTTAACAATGTTCTGTTGCTGTGAAGGGCTTAATTCATCCCACTTCGCTTTCAAGTCCTTCACAACATCGGCAACCGTCTGAAGTGCTGGCACAGCGATCTCGGCAAGCGTGTTGCCTACTTCAGCCCCGGCAAGCTTCAACTGATTCATTGTCATTGTTGTTTGGTCAGCCGGATCAAGCATACCTTCAAACGCCGCGTTTACGCTTCCGCTTGAATCGGTCGCAACTGCCGCCAAATCCGTGAACGAAAGTGTGCCGTTTGCTACCGCCGCATAGATTTGGTCACCAGACTTGCCGAACATATCATATGCAGCCGTCAAGCCGTCCATGCTGTCGGTGCCGTTCAAGATAGTGTTTTGCAAATCGGCAAGCGCCTGATTTAATGGTATGCCGTCCTCGGTCGCACTCTTTAAGGCTTTACGCAAACCTTGCATGACCGTTTCAGAGTTCGCGCCGGAAGTCTCCATTTGACCCATGAAAACTGCCGCTTGTTCAATGGAAAGCCCCATTTCCTGGAAGGCCGTGCCATTCTGAACAAGCCCGGCAAAAAGCGAATCCATTGAAGCGCCAGTGTCTTGCCCGACTTTGTTCATTGCATCAAGCAAATCGCCAGCGTGTGAAGCATCCAAGCCGAACGCCGACAACGCCTTTTGTGCGCTGTCAACAGAACTGCTCACATCCGTGCCGTTGACTTGGGCGAACTTGATGAACTGCCCCGTTGTAGCTTCCAGTTCTTCGCCCGTCAGGTGGAAACGTGTAGCAACTTCACCAACAGCTTCACCAACCGTGGCAAAGTCGGTCGGAATTGACGTTGCAAGGTTTTCAAATACCGTTTGCATTCCGTCAAGGCTTTCCCCGGTCGCGCCCGTTTTGGCAATGATAGTGTCAAGCCCTTCGTCAACTTCAGAGAACGCAGCCATTGAAGCTGCGCCGATTGCCGCCAGCGGTGCTGTCACGTGGGTCGTTACACTGCCGCCGAATTTAGAAATGCCGTCACCGATGCCGCTTATCTTATCCCCGGCGGCTGTCATATCCGAACCAAACGCTTGCACCATGTTGGGCAAATCCTTCAATTCGGATTTCATCTTGTTGAGTTCGGCAGTTGCCCCGGCAACCGCTTCTTTCCATTTCAGCGTTCTTTGGTCGTTCTCGCCGTACTTCTTCGTTGATTCGGCAAGCATCTTGTTGAGTTCATCAACGCGTTTTTGCTGTGTCTCAACTTGTTGCGAAAGGTTTGCAGCGCTGTCTTTCGCCTTCTTCATGGCTGATGTGTTCTTATCCCAGCCGGATGAAGTGGCTTGCATTTCTGCTTTCAGCGTTTTTTGTTGCTGAATGATGTTGTTTATCGAATCGCGGTATTCTTTTTCGCCGTCAATTCCTATTTTGGGGCCGATGTTTACCGCCATGTTTTCTACCTCAATGCAATTGCTTGGTCATACGTCAACGGCTTAGGCTTGGGGTCGGCACGCCCGTGGTCAATGTCATAACAAGCAATCATGTCATAAATTTCCCCGACTGTTGTGTTGAGGATTTCAAGCTTTGCCATCCCCACACGCCGCCCCATGTACAAAAGCCACGCCGCATTGTTTATGTCGATTTTTTTGCCGCTGATTTTTTTTTACCCTTCGGGGTCATCGTTTCAACGGTTGGTTTTGCGTCATTGTCCCATGCTTCCTTTGCTTCCTTGAAAAGGTCAACGAAGGTGCCAAAATCATCAAGCAACATGATTTCGTCAACGGTGACCGGGTTGGGTTCGTAGACTTCGCCCAACTGCGCCGCTTCAAACTGCTTCACGCGCTCATAACCTTCGGACAATATCGAAATGAACTGCGCTGCCGCAAGGTTGCCGTCCACAAAGTTTTCCGTTAAAACCTCATTGATTTTTGAAATATCTTTGTTTGGACACAATGCGGCAACGGCAATCATTGCCCACACAGTTCGTTTGAATTTGACTGTTCTGCCGTTTATCTCCATGCCGTCACCTCTTATGGAGTGATTCCAAGCTTTGCTTTAATAGCCGCTTCTGCTTCCGCTTCGGTCTGAAAAACCGCTCCCGAAAGAAGCCACGTATGATTTTCACTATCGTCACGCATAAGCGTAAATTCAAGCGTGGTAGTCTGCCATGCTATCTGATCTTCTTGCGTGTTTGCTTCCTCTGCCGGAATCGACATTTTAGTTTTTGTCAAGATTGTAGGATGATACGTGACATCGCTTTCGTGCTGTCGGCGCACAATGTAACCCACAGCAAGGTAAGGCACTTCTACGCTATCACCATACGCAACCCAACCGCTTTCGTCTGCTTCAGGCAATCCCATAGCAAGCGCACGTGCTTCCGGGTCAAGGCCGTCAACAACAAGCGTCGCGGTGCCACCAGTGAACACGCCGCCAGCGGATTCGGCAACAACGTTGTCAGCATAAAAGTTGTTGTCATCTGCGCTTTCGGGTGAAAGAGCTACAGACACGCCACGCGCAAGAACCATGCCTTCGCTATAAGTCACGGTGCTACCATTAGCCGAATATTTAGCGATATAAGGCTTTGAAAAGCCCGTGATAGGCCCGTAAATATTATTAGCCATTTCAAATTCCCCCATTAAAAAAAAGGCTTTTCAGCCCATTGTCTTTTTCAATCCGTTTTCGATTTCTTCAACCATTGCCTTTTCAGCCGCGTCTTTCGAACCCTTGACCGCTGGGCTGATGAATGGGTGCTTTGCCTTCCATGACGTGCCGCCCTCAATAGACCGTGCAATCATGCTGTTCGGCTTGCCGTTGGGCCATTTCTTCGTTTTGTCATCGTTGTAACCATCAAAACCGACTTTCACGTTAAAATACCCGTTTTCATCTTTAAGCCTTGCTATACCAAAGCCGTTCAACAAGCCTTCTTTTTCAACATCCTTGCAAGCTGATTCGGGCAACGCTTGAATGTTTGCCTTGATAGCATCGGCAACGATGTCGGCACCTTTGTAAATTGCTTTGCCAACAAGGTCTTCCGTGCTGAATTCAAGGTTTTCAAGCTTCGCAATGTATTCATCAATACCGCTTCCAACTTGGAATTTAGCCACCGAATGCCACGCCCCAATCCCACGTATAATGAATCATTTTGGTTTCGTCTTCGTATGCCACCGCGTTCAATGACCACGTAACGCCCAAGCCTTCAAGGGTTTCCTGAACCTCATCAACCAACGGGTCGAACTCTGTTTTTGTGAAAAGGTCAACGGTTCCGACAATGTTCTGTTCTTCCTTGCGGTTATTCGCGTGGAACGAATTTTCTTCGCCGGTTTCGGCCCAAATCAAGCACGGCACATCGGTCACGGGCCGCCAATAGTGAAAACAATTGGCTGTGACGGTTGCGAAGGCTTCGCCAATTTGCCTTAATTTACTCTGTAAGGACATCATAAAAGTTTTCCAACCTCACTAAAGTCAGGTCAACTGCATCCATGTCATAAATGGGTTGCGCTGGATCGATGCGGTACTGCTTGCCGTCTTCAGGAATGGCGTACTTTACGCCGTCCGGCAACGCGGTCATATTGTGGCAACGAACGACCATGTCAAATTCACGGTTTGCGCCCATTGCCGCATAAATCCGTGTAATTCCTGCGGTACTGTAAGAATAATACGCCGTACCTTTCGGCACCAGCTTTTCGACCGGCATGAACCCCGGCGTTGCAACGTTTTCAAGTGCGTAAAGCGTCAGAATGCCACCGTCACGCATTTGAATCACCCCAATCGGTATATTCTGAAGACATCAGCAATTGTGCTTTCTGTTCGTCATAGGATGCTTTTAAGCGTTCATAATAGTCATTGCTCTGGAAGCCGAAATTCATTTTGCAATACGTAATGACCGCTTGCTTGATAAGCGGTGTCGGGTTCTCGGAAACCAAAAGGCTTGCCTGAATGTCGGCAATACCTAAATCAAGCAAGGCTGAAGAAATCAAATCATTAAGTTCTGTGTCAAAAGCGCTGGATGCCACACGGCACGCAACTTTTACGTCATCAAGTAGTGCCATGTCAGCACCCCCTTACTTTTTTGCCGCCTTCTTCGGTGCGGTCTTTTCAACGCACGCGTAACCCAGCCTTGTGGCAAGGGCAGCCTGTTCTTCTGATACCTCTACAGTCTGCCCTGCCTTAACTGTTATAGTTACGTCTTTTAAGATTCTGATAACCATTAGGACGCGGAAACGACAGCGAAGCCGTTCGGACGTACAAGGTGAATGTCGCACAGAATCTTGCCGACAATCTTCACAAGATCCTGCTCGGCAAGGCTTGTTTCGTCAACGATAAACTTGAAGTCTTCGCCTTCCGGGAAGTTAGCAATAACGCCGTCAAGGTCACCGACAAGCATTCCGGCCACGGTGTTGTTGAACAGAACCTCAAAGCCGTTGAACGGGTCTTCAATCTTTGCGCCGGTGGTTGCGCGTGCATTCATGATTGCGGCATAGTTTGTTTTGCTGATGATTACAACCGGGTTAGCCGCTTCATCGGAAAGAGCAGCGAAGCCAGCCATTGCGGCGGTGTTATCAATCGGGTTGGTTACCTTTGCGGAAAGGGAAGATGCTGCGATTTCAGCAACAACAGCGTTTTCAAGAGCAACTGCAAGCTGATGTCCGAATTCATCAAACAGATAATCCATGAAGGCCTGACCCTTCAGGGCAAGCACGCGGTCGGAAACGCGAATCCACTTCTTGTAATACTGGGCCACGAAGTTGATGTAAGCAAGGGTAAGGGTTTCCTCAGTCGGAGCGTTGCCACCCTCGGTGTGCTTAACTGCGCCGGTTGCGGATGCTTCATAACCAACGGAATAATTGCCCTGAACATATACTTTACGGATTCGGGAAAGAATGGGGGACTTGTCCCAATCAGTCCAAATGAAATCGTCAACGATGTTGGATACCTTAACGGTGCCGCCGGTTGCATCGGTGGTGAGCAGCATTGCACGCTGTTCGGAAGTTGCACGGCCCTTGATGTACTCTGCAAGGGCATCGATCATTTCGGTCTTTCTCTCTTCAACGGTCATGGTGTTTTTCTCCTCGTCAAAAGTCTTGATAACTTCGCCGGAACCGTTCGCAACCTTCTCGCGAACTTCGGCCTTTTCTTTTGCTTCAGCACGGCGGTTCTCAATCTCTTCAAGAATCGCACGGGCTTCGTCTTTCAGCGCATCAAGGTCAGCACCTTCGGTTTCCATCTCTGTGATGATAGCCGCGCGGCGTTCCTCAAGGGCTGCGGTTTCCATTGTCTTAAAATCCATCATGTTTTTATACCTCACATAATGCTTTAATGATTGCTTTCTTGCGCCTGATTTCTGCCACACGTGCGCGTTCACTGTCCAGTGATTCCCGTGCGCTGTCCAGCGCATCAGAAAGGCCGCGTTGCTGAATCGTAGTTGCGCTATATGCCGGGAAGGTCACCGCACTAACCTCATAGACTTTTCGGATTGACCGAATGTGCCTTGTTGGGTGTTCGCTGTCAATGTCTTCCCATGCATCCGCATCGGCAACGAACATGAATGACATCCCGGTAATGTCCCCACGTCCAACCGCCGAATATAAGCTTTTTGCTTCCGCGTTGTTTTCTGTGTCAAGGTCAACGCGAATGTTCATGCCAACGCCTGGCACCACTTCCATTTGCATGGTGCTATTTGCGTTGTTGTTGCGTGACCGCGCAAGCGGTATCATATCGGTGTTATGATTTACAAGAAACCTAACATCTTTCAGGTCGGTTTCATCCAGCGCCCCGTCATCAATGATTTCATCGTACCACCCCATGTCGGTTCGTGAATTGTAAACGATTGGTTGACCCGTCAGGCTGTGGCCGTGTTCCTCGGATTCTTCCGCCCTGATTTCAAAACTAAAAGTTCGTATTTCTTTATTCATTGCTTTCCCCTTCGCTTGTGTCATTGGTGTCACTTACGTTGTAATATTCGCCACGTATTGGCAACTGACTGCCGATGGGTTCCGGCAGCGGTGCAAGGTTCCAGATTTCGCGGATTTCGTTACGTGTCATCAAACCACGGTCAGCCATTTGAGCGGAAACCGCAAGCTTGTCGGCGTTGCTCAAGTATTGCAATCTGTTCGCCGTTGCAATCACGCCGTTGCCGTTCGTCTGTTCACGCAAGGTGAAGAACATCTTTGTCATGACCTCACTGAACTGGATTGCGAACGGTTCCACCGCGCCTTCGTAGAACGCCGCCCATTGGTCACCAAAGGCTTTGTTCATTAGAATTTCTTCATTCACGCCGTAATACTCATAAACGGCTTTATTGATAACCGCCATTTGGTCGGCATCCACGACCCATGGTTTAACGTCAAGCTGTTTTATATCCCGGTACGTGTTCGGGAACAACAGCAAGCCACCGCCTTCGGCTTCCTTGCTGAAGTTTTCTTGTGTGAACCGCTTGCGTTCTTTCGCAAGGTCTTCCGTTTTTGTGAAGTTCGACACTTGTGCGGCGAACCGATACGTTGCGGCGCTCTTTACGCCTTCCTGAATGCCTTGGTTCACAATATGAATCAAGTCAATTGTCGGCAGCAGTGCATGATTGTTTTCACCAAAAAGATCATGACTGTATTGATACTTCGTCATGATGCCGCAATATTCCAGTTCAATCGCAGCCCTTTCGCCCCACATGAATTCATATCGAAGATATGGCTTATCGCCGTACTGAATCAATGTGCATTTGTGCGGCAACGGTGTGAACACGCCTGAAGGTTCGCCGAACTCATCGTAAATCGGAATGATAAACGCGGTGTTATGTACGTCAAGGATTGTCGAAAGTCTGTAAAGGAACTGCGCCCACGTCTGGAACTGGTTCGGCCCGTGCCGCATTTTGTTCTGAAGTGCCGCCCGTGCTGTTCCGCGCATCTCGACATGAAGCTTGCTTATATGCGTGGCCCTCACGTTGATAGCCGCCCGGATCAATTCGGATTCGTAGATGTTACCGCCGAACTTTGTGAAGTGCGGCTTGTAACCATCCAGCATTTTAAATTCGCCTTCGTACTTTCCGACCGGCTTCGGACGATTTCCGAAAATTAAATCAAATAATCCCATGTCTAAACCTCATTGCGTAACTGTTCGCCAATCTCGTTGTAATACTTTTGGCGAACGGTCATAGCATCCAGCAACGCCGCCGTGCCATCGATGTGCAGCAAGGGCGAAAGCTTCACAAGCTTGCCGCGCCCCCTTTCGTTGCTCATTTTTATTGCGCTGTTCAATAAGTGCATTTTTAAAAGGTCGTTGTCACCGATTCGAACCTTGCCATCTTCAAGCAAGCCTTGTGTTTCCTGAATGACACCATAAAGGTTTTCACCTTGAAACACGTCATCCATTTGAAAACCGTACGAACTCATGTCTTGTACAAGATATTGCGCTGAATAACGGTCGTAACCGACTTTTAACGGCAAGATTTGGTATTTTTCCACCAACTCAACAAACCAGCTGAACACGTCATGATAATCAACAAAATTATCACCGCTCGGAACAAGTAAGCCGCGCTTAATATAAAGACTATAAGGCACACCGTCCCGTGCCGTCGCTTCTTCGATTCTTTCCGACGGTAAGAAGAACTTCGCGAACACATGAATAATTCCAGCCTTTTCAATAACGACCGTGGCGGCGGTCAGGTCGCGCGTTTGCGATAGGTCGATGCCGCCAACACAATAGCAATCCCGGAAGTCTTCAAGGCGCAGCGCTTTGCCTGACGCATCCGCAACGACCTTTTCGGGCAACCAAGCAAGCGAACTGTTTTGCTTCAGGTTGCAATACTTCGTGATGAACTCTGCCTTCTTTGAAAGCGAACCTTCAGCAACGGCAATTTCTTCAAGCAGATAATCAACGGACACGGACACCCCAAGGTTCGGGTTCGACTTCCGCAATTCGTTTATATCGTTCCAGCGATCAACGTCATCAATCATGTAAAGGAACGGAAGCAAGCGGCGTTCTTTGCTGTCACCCATCAGGAACCGCGTTGAACGCTTTATGATTTCGTCAAAGATGGATTCATTCACGTAGCCCGATGTCGAACACGAAAACATGAAAGCATCGTCACGCGCACCCATGCCGCTTTTCATGACTTCGTACTGGCGCAAGCCTTGTTCGCCTTGCCAAGAAGCTATTTCGTCACAGATGGTCAAGGATGGGTTGAAGCCGTCCGACTTCTTTGCGCTAAAGGCAATCTTTTTGACGGTGCTGTTCGTTCCCGGTATGAACAAATCTGATTGCCGATGCCGTGCAAGCATCGAATCATCATGCACGCGCTTGTTGTGTTCGTCTTTCTCTGAAAGAATCTCTTTGAGCTGTTGCCATTCGGGGTCAAGCTGAACCATTTGCCAAACGTTGTTATAAATGATGTCGGCTTGTTCCAGTTTTGGCGCAAGGCAGTACACACGCGCACCAAAGCCGCCCTTTACTCGGAAGATGTAATTTGCAATCGCAGCGGCAAGAAGGCTTTTGCCGTTCTTTCGTGCGACAATAAGCACGACCTCACGCCACTGGCGGTGACCGTTTGCATCAACGATGCCGAAGATTGCCGCAATCACGGCTTTTTGCCACAGCTCCAGGGCGAATGCCCCCGGCGCTTTCGGGCCTTCAGTGTGAAAACAGTGCGTTTCGATCCAGTCAACGGAGGTGTTGGCTTCCGTGGCATCGTAAAAGAAAGCCTTTTCTTCGATGCCGTGTACAAGATACTCAAACAAAAGCCGAATCCACCGACCAACGCACACGTTGCCGTTTTTAATTTGTTGGTAATAAGCCCAAATATAATTATCTTTGGCTTGTTTCGTTTTTCTCATTCGGTTTTCGTGTATCTCTCGCTATTCGAAAAATTACAG
>Ga0326511_10000781_pt1 | contig 27630 bp, 20 predicted proteins | sample 0_2496_0518_D_FD_203701 | JGI IMG/M metagenome (GOLD analysis project Ga0326511, IMG submission 203701) | Bovine rumen microbial communities from UC Davis, California, United States - 0_2496_0518 | ecosystem: Host-associated > Mammals > Digestive system > Stomach > Rumen | place: USA...
CACCTCGAGATGGAAGATTTATCGAGAAGCTTGGCACCTACAATCCGTTGACCAACCCCGCCACCATCGACCTCAACTTCGACCGCGCCGTCGAATGGGTGAAGAATGGTGCCCAGCCCAGCGACACCGTGCGCCGCATCCTCAGCTATAAGGGCGTTCTGCTCCGCCGCCACCTCCAGGTGGGCGTCGAGAAGGGTGCCATCAGCCAGGAGACCGCCGATGTGCGTTTCAACGAGTGGCTGCAGGCCAAAGAGGCCAAGATCAACAGCAAGCGCAGCGACGTGGAGAACGACGCCCGCAACACCCGCAAGGCTCGCCTCGAGGCCGAGAAGAAGGCCAACGAGACCAAGGCTGCCGCCGTCGCCGCCAAGCGTCAGGCTGCCGCCGAAGCCGAGGCTGCCGCCAAGGCTGAGGCCGAGGCCGCTGCCAACGCCGAGGGCGATGCCCCCGCCGCCGAGACCGAGGCTCCCGCCGAGGCCTAAGGCTCCTGTCTTTCAGACAACAACAGCTCTGTTCCCCTTCGTCGGCGACAGAGACAATGTAAATGAAATTGGGAAGCGCACAACACTGCGCTTCCTCTTTTTTTGAAGACAAGAAAGACAAACTTTTCTGTTTGTTATTGTTTTTCTTGTCGTCTAATTTTAACGACAACATAGACAACAAAAACAACGTGCTGCCGCAGGCCAGGGAAGCGCATGTCGCGCTTCCCTATGTTGTCTGGGTTGTCTCCGTTGTCGTTAAAAGAATAATGTTGTTTTGTGTCTTTTAATTTTAACGACAACATAGACAACCAAAACAACGTGCTGCCGCAGGCCAGGGAAGCGCATGTCGCGCTTCCCAATGTTGTCTGAGTTGTCTCCGTTGTCGTTAAAAGAATAGTGTTGTTTTTCTTGTCATTCTTGTCTTTAAATAATCTTGTCTTTAAAATAAACAATAAAAACCGCCCGTTGCCGTTATCCCAATAAAAAAGAAAGACTATGAAGATTGACGATTGTTTCTATCTGGGACGCATCACCAAGCCCTGGGGCGTGAAGGGGCAGGTGGTGATGTTCCTCGATGTGGACAGCCCAGAAGACTACCTGGGCCTCGACTCGGCTTTCGTCGAGGTCAAAGGGACTCTGGTGCCCTACTTCTTCCACCTGGACAACCTCAACGGCAACAAGGCCGTGGCCACCTTCGAGGACCTCACCCCCGAGCAGGCCGGCGCACTGGTCGGGCACTCGCTCTACCTGCCGCTGGACCTCCTGCCCAAGCTTGAAGGCAACAAGTTCTACTTCCACGAAGTGGTGGGTTTCAGGGTGATAGACGAGGAGAAGGGCGACATCGGCACCCTGGAGCAGGTCATCGAATATCCCGCGCAGCCGCTGTTCCAGGTGATGAAAAACGGTGTCGAGGTGCTCATCCCGGTCATCGACGAGGTGATAAAAAAGGTGGACCGCGAGACGAAAACGCTCCACATTGCCGCGCCTAAAGGGCTGATTGATTTGTACCTCGGCGATATCAACAATTAGTGTTGAAATTTTTTCCTTCGCCATGTGTGGGAAATTCCCTATTTTTGCACCCCGAAAGGAGACACTACTATGGAATCAAAGGTAAAACAACAGGAGAAAAACCGCTATTCTCCCGAGGAACTGCAAGAATTCAAGCAGCTGATCCTTGAGAAGATAGCCAAAGCAGAAAAGGATTTGGAACTGCTGCAGCAGGCTGTTGCCGGCAGCGAGAACGATGTCAACGACACCGCCCCCACCTTCAAGACCCTCGAGGAGGGCAGCAATGTGCTGCTGAAGGAAGAGAACCAGAAACTCGCCGCCCGCCAGCAGAAGTTCATCCGCGACCTCCGCGCCGCCCTTATACGTATCGAGAACGGCACCTATGGCATCTGCCAGGCCACCGGCAAGCTCATCCCCAAGGAGCGCTTGATGATTGTGCCCCATGCCACCATGACCGTCGAAGCCAAGGAGGCCAGCAAGAAACGCCGTTAATGGTTGGAATAGTGGAAATTCACTAAACAAACATACATATCATTTTGACATTGTCTGTCGGCCACCGTATGTGCACCATACGGTGGCCATTTTTTTTATCCGATGCGCGGGATGGCCTCGATGAGGGTGCGCGTGTAGTCGGTCTGTGGATGGGCGAAGAGCTCGTCGGGGGTGCCGGTCTCCACGATGCGGCCTTGTTGCATCACCATGATGCGGTCCGAGAGGAACTTGACCACCGAGAGGTCGTGGGTGATGAAGAGGTATGTGTAACGGTAGTGCTCCTTGAGGTCGTTGAGCAGGTTGAGCACCTGGGCTTGGACGCTGACGTCGAGGGCCGAGACGCTTTCGTCGCACACCACCAGCTCCGGCTGCAGTATCAGCGCGCGGGCTATGCACACACGCTGGCGCTGTCCGCCGCTGAACTCGTGGGGGTAGCGGTCGTACCATTCGGGCCGGAGGCCTACCTGTTCCATGAGTTCGATGACCCGGTCTTTCCACTTGCCCTTTTTCCCGTGCACCCGCAGGGGTTCGGCGATGGCTTCGCCGACGGTGATGCGGGGGTTGAGGGAGGAGTAGGGGTCCTGGAAGATGATCTGCAGCTTGGGGCGCAGGGCGCGTATCTCGCTGCGGCTTAGGGCGTCCAGGCTGCGGCCGCGGTAGGTGATGGAGCCCGAGGAGTGGTCGATGAGGTGCAGCAGGGCACGGCCGAGGGTGCTCTTGCCACAGCCGCTTTCGCCCACCAGCCCCAGCGTCTCGCCCTCCATGATGTCGAACGAAATGCCGTCCACACCCTTGAGTGTTTGCAACGGCTTGCCGAAGAGGCTGCGTTTCAAAGTGTAGGTGACTGAGAGGTCGCGCACGGAGATGAGGGGGAGTGGAGAGTGGGGAGTGGAGAGTGGAGAGCAGGCTGCTGCATTGTGTTGTTCTCCACTCTCCACTCTCCACTCTCCACTCTCCACTCTCCGTTCTCCACTCAAATATTCTTCCACCGTCGGCAGCCTTCTGGGACGGCTGTCCAGCGGCGGGCGGCAGGCCAGCAGACCCCGGGTGTAGGGCTGTTGCGGGTGGTGGAGAATGTCGGCGGCGGCGCCGTACTCCACGGTCTTGCCACGGTACATCACCATGATGTTGTCGGCCACCTGGGCGATGACTCCCAGGTCGTGTGTGATGAAAATGATGCTGATGCCGCGGCGCTCCTGTAGCTGTTTGAGCAGTTCCAGGATGGTTTTCTGCACCGTTACGTCGAGCGCCGTGGTGGGTTCGTCGGCGATGATGATGTCGGGCTCGTTGATCAGGGCCATGGCAATCATCACGCGTTGCTTCTGTCCGCCGCTGATTTCGTGGGGATAGCTGTCGAAAATCTTTTCCGGGCGGGGAAGGAGCACCTCGCGGAAGAGTTCAATAACCTGCTCGCGTTGTTCGGCGTCGCGGCCTTTAGGTCGCGATGAAAGCATCTCCAACACCTGCTCTCCGCACTTCTGCACGGGGTTGAGGCTCGTCATGGGCTCCTGGAAAATCATGCTGATGCGCTTGCCGCGAATGTTGCGGAAGCCCTCTTCGTCCAGTGTAAGCAGCTCTGTGCCATTCATTTTGGCGCTGCCGGAGACTTTGGCGTTCTTGGGCAGCAACCCCATCAGCGCCAGGGTGCTGACGCTCTTGCCGCTGCCACTCTCGCCCACGATTCCCAGGGCTTCGCCGCGCCGCAGGGTGTAGCTTGCGCCTTCCACCACCGTGCGGCCGTCGAAACTCACGTTCAGGTTCTCGACCTGCAATACTATGTCCTTTTCATCCTTCATGACAGTGAAATAACGTGCAACTCCCGAAAATAGTGTGCCGTAGATGCAAAAATCTTTTCCGGTGCATGCATTGTTGATAAAAGATTTTATGAAAAAACAAAAAAATGTGTATATTTGCACCGATGTTTTGAACAACATAAATAACCCATAAAACGATACAACTATGACAAAATCAGAACAATTCATGGAAATGGAAGCCCGTTACGGTGCTCACAACTATCATCCGCTGCCCGTCGTTCTCGCCAAGGGTGAGGGCGCTTTTGTATGGGACTGCGAAGGCAAGAAGTACTTCGACTTCCTCTCGGCTTACAGCGCTGTGAACCAGGGCCACTGCCATCCGAAGATTGTCAAGGCCATGTGCGACCAAGCCCACGAACTGACCCTCAGCAGCCGCGCTTTCTACAACAACTGCCTGGGTGAGTGGGAGAAATACGTCACCGAGTACTTCGGCTACGACAAGGTCCTTCCCATGAACACCGGCGCCGAAGCCGACGAGACCGGCCTGAAGCTGGCCCGCCGCTGGGGTGTGGTGAAAAAAGGCATTCCCAACGACAAAGTGAAGATTGTCTGCTGCGAAGGCAACTTCCACGGCCGCACCATCACCATCATCACCATGAGCAACGACCCCGAGTCCTACGCCAACTACGGCCCCATGACCCCCGGTTTCCTGCGCATCCCCTACAACGATCCCGACGCCCTCGAGAAATGCCTGGCCGAACACGGCAAGGAGGTGGCCGGATTCCTCGTCGAACCCATTCAGGGCGAGGCCGGTGTCTATGTTCCCGACGAGGGTTACCTCAAGAAATGCTATGATATCTGCAAGAAATACAACGTCCTCTTCATGGCCGACGAGGTGCAGTGCGGCATCGCCCGTACCGGCAAGATGCTGGCCTGCGACCACGAGAACGTGCGTCCCGACATCCTCATCCTCGGCAAGGCCCTCGGTGGTGGCGTGATGCCCGTCAGCGCTGTGCTGGCCGACGACGACATCATGCTCAATATCAAGCCCGGCGAGCACGGCTCCACCTTCGGCGGCAACCCCATCGCTGCCAAGGTCTCCATCGCCGCCCTGCAGGTCATCAAGGACGAGCACCTCATGGAGAATGCCGAGCGCCTCGGCAAGATCTTCCGCGAGGAGATGAGCGCCTTCAAGAGCCCCATGATTGAGAAGGTGCGCGGCAAGGGTCTGCTCAACGCCATCATCATCAAACCCCACAATGGCAAGGAGGCTTGGGATGTCTGCTTGAAGATGCGCGACCTCGGTGTGCTGGCCAAACCCACCCATCAGCACATCATCCGCTTCGCTCCCCCGCTGGTCATCACCGAGCAGCAGCTGCGCGAAGCCATGGAGCTTATCAAGCAGGCTATCAAATCGTTCGAATAATAAAGAAAATTGTCCGGATTTTCTACGAGAAGGGCGGCCCGAATGGGCCGCCCTTTTTTTATTTCACCATGCTGAACACCTTCGTACAGGTGTTGCCACAGACGTCGGTCACCTCCACGCGCAGCTCGTTGCGTCCGGCCTTGAACTTGCCGTTGGCGTTGATTGTGAGCGCGGCGCTCTTGCCATCGTATTCCGCCAGGACCCAGCTGCCGTTGAGGTAGCAGCTGTAGGTATCGATGCCGCTGAGGTCGTCGCTGATTCTTATCTTTATGGTGTTGGTTTTCAGACGGCCACCGTCCTTGAAATTGCCGGGGGCTATGCGCGGCTCCGTGGTGTCGACGGTGACGGCGAAGCGCCCCCAGTCGCGCACATCGGCGGTGTACCATTCCCCCTCGCGGCGGGTGCGATAGGCTATCTCTCTCTTGCCGTCGATGCGCACAATGACGGCATGCTCTATACCCGCTGGCGCTTTGATGGAGATGCTGTAGGTTTTGTGTGGAGGCATGGGCTGGGTGCATGGCTCCACGGTGCACACCGCTGAACGGTATTGGGCGCTTGGCGTGCTGAACATGCGCAGGCGGTCGTCGTCGTAGAGGGTGTTGGCGGACAACACCAGCTTCATCTGTTCCCCTTTGACCTTCAGCGGTCTGGAGTATTCCACGGGGTAGGTGCCACGCTCGTTCGTGGCGGTGGTGGCGGTAGCCTCTGTCGGCAGTGCTTTGACGATGAAATTGCGGTCGACACGGTTGCCTTTAATGTCGTAGACGTTCACATCGATACTGTGCTCGGTCCCTTTGGCAAAGCGCAGTCGGCCGTCGCCATGGCACACCGGAATCCATTCGCCCCGGGCTCCGGGCAGCATGCGTGTCAATATATATGGTTCGCGCGTGCGTATATAGTGCGAATAGTCGACCAACGCATTGGATACGCGGCTGCTGTCCAGCGGGAATGCCGTTGTGGTATATCTGAAAAACAACATGCCGTCAACGTAGATGTCGATATGGTCTATGCCGTTGCGCGGTGTGGAGCCCTCGGCGGCATCGGTGGCGTAAATGCCTAGGTAGAAGGGTCCTGCAATCTCCACCACCTCCTCCTGACCTAGCGTTACGGGGGCACCGTTCTCGGGGTAAATGCGTATGCCGCTCAGGGTGGGGGCGACGTTGTCGGTGTACGGCAGGCCGAAAAGCAGGGGGTTGATGGTACGGCCGTCCTTGCGCAACTCGAAGTGCAGATGGGGCCCGGCGCTGCCGCCGGTGTTGCCGCTGTAGGCTATCACCTGGCCTTTCTTCACTTTCAGCAGCCCCTCCGGCACATCGCGCACCAGGCTGTAGCTTCGCTCCTTGTATTGTTCGCGCTCCACATAGCGTCCCACCTCGCCGGCATATCCGTCAAGGTGCATGTACACAGAGGTATAGCCGTTGGAATGCTTCACATACAGCATCTTGCCTCCGCCCCAGGGCGAAATGCGCACACCGCACACATAGCCGTCGGCCACGGCGTAGACGGGCTTCCCTGTGGCGCCTCCGGTGCGTATGTCGAGGCCGGTGTGGAGGTGGTTGGGGCGTATCTCGGCAAAGGTGGCAGAGAGGCCTATGTCGCCGTCGACGGGCAGGCGGAACCAGCCCTGCGGCAACTCCTGGCAGTTAAGAGTTAAGAGGTATGAGTTAAGAGTTAGACTGACGCAGGCCAGAATTCTGAAAAAACGTTTCATCGTGCTGAGTTATAGAGTGCTATGCGGTTGATGACTGGCGGGGCCATGCCCTCGAACTGGAATATGATACGGCGCCATTTGACAGGATGGTCGAGGCGGATGATGCGCTTGTAGCCGACGGTGGTGCAGGCGGGTTCGTCACCGTCGGTGTAGGAATAGAGGCCGTCGCCGAAATCATAAAGCAGTTTGACGCTGGTTATGCGTTGACCCAGAGGGATATACTCCTGGATGACGATGATATCGAACTCGGTCACGGAGTCCATCTCCAGCGTCAGTTCGGCACTCTTTCCAGTGGCAGCCCAGTAGGTGTGGTAGGATGTGTCGAGTACGTTTTTCGCTTTGTGGCCCGGACGGTGCCAGGCATTGACTTTGGCGTTCTGTGCCAGGTCGTTGGCGAAAATGCGGTCGCGCTCGGCGCGGAAGGCCACAAGCACGGCACTGTCCTCGGCGCAGATGCGGCCGTTGGTGTCCGGCGGCACGTTGAGCAGCAGCAACCCGTTGCGCCCCACAGAGTTGTAGTATATCTCCATCAGCTCGTCCACCGACTTCGGATGCTCGTCGGGATGCCAGAACCACCCCGGGCGGATGCTGACGTCGCACTCGGCGGGAACCCAATTTAGGGATGAGTTTTGAGTTTTGAGTGATGATTTTGGAGCGTGGCCGGTCTCCAACTCCTTGGGTGCCGGCTTGTTCTCGCTGGGGGTGGCGCCGTCGGTGCAGAGGGTGCTCCAGCAGGTGTCGCCTGTGCGACCGGACTCGTTGCCCACCCATCGGCAGCCCGGACCAATGTCGCTGAAGATGATGGCATTGGGGTTCAACTCGTTCATGGTCTGCATGAAACGTGGCCAGTCATAGTGTTGCTTTTTGCCGTTTGGACCCTCGCCGCAGGCGCCGTCGAACCACTGTTCGAACAAGGGACCGTAGGCGGTGTGAACCTCGCGCAAGGTATTGACAAACACGTCGTTGTATTCTGCTGTGCCGTAGGCGGGATGGTTGCGGTCCCAGGGCGAGATGTAGACTCCGGCTTTCACTCTGCCCCGACAGGCATCGGTGAACTCGCGCAGAACATCGCCATGTCCCTCATTCCATGAGCTTTGCGCCACGGTGTGCGTGCTCTGCGCCGACGGCCACAGGCAGAATCCGTCGTGGTGCTTGGCGGTGAGGATGATGCCCTTCATGCCCGCCTGTTCGGCCACGTCGACCCACTGGCGGCAGTCCATCGCGCGCGGATGGAACAGGTCCTCGGGTTCGGTGCCGTCGCCCCATTCGGCGCCGCTGAAGGTGTTGGGTCCGAAATGGCAGAACATGTTGATTTCCATGCGTTGCCACGCCAACTGCTGCGGCGTGGGCACGGGGCCGAACGGCTCGATGGTTTCGGTACAACACGACGCCAGCGCCAGAGGTGTCAGTGCAATCATCAGGCGTAGGGTTCGGCGTTTCATAAAAAAGGCTTGCTATCAGTTAAATACGTCGTCCCCAACGGGCAAAATCGGTGTCCATGGGCACATACTGGATGGCCGAGCAGTCGTGGATGAGCCATTTGGCGGGCTTGCCGGAGACCAGCAGGCGGTGATCCTTGATGAGCGCGAGCATGCGGCGTTGGTGGGTGATGAATTTCTCGCGGTCGAGGGCGATGCTCTCCAGCAAGGGGACGTATTCGTTGGGGTCGAAATCGGGGTTGCAATCCAGAATCCAATCCACAAATGCTTCGTTGTTAATGGATTGGTCGATGAGGTCGGGGTAGATGTCGTTGAACGAGCGGCGGTACTCCTCGGAGATGCCTGTGCGCTGTTTGATGTTGTTCCAGATGCGGTCGTAGGTGCCGTCGAGGATTTTGCGGTGGGCTTCAGCCTCGTCGCGCAGCATCTTCTCCTGTTTGTTGTAGTAGACAGACAGAATCCATGCGGCGATTCCCACCGGAATGAGGAACATCACCAACAGGACAACGATGACTATAATCCAACCAATCATTCTTTTATAAAAAGTTTCCTTCCTTCGTTCGAAAATGCAAATATACAAAATAAAATCGAAACTCGCCAATTTTCTTTTTCGTCTTTGCAGGATTTCCTGCGGTGAATAGTCGTTAACTATCATGGAACATGATGGTTAGCGACCTGTTTTTTCTTTTTCCGGAAGCTTCTTCCACATCGTTTCCGGCTCCAAAAAACGCCTCGAATTTTAACATTTTCAACACGCTGATAATCAGTACTGGTAAGCTATCATCTTCTTCCCATCTTCTTACCACCTTCTTACCCGCTTCATACCATCCTCTTTTCCGGAAGGAGATGGTAGGTAGCGGGAGGGAACGGAGGGACGGAATGGGGGCAAAAAGGTGCGTGCCGTTGCGCGAATGGATTTTATTTCGTATTTTTGCAGTTCAAAATTGCTCGGAGTATGAATTGTTTGAAAGTCGTTAAATGTTTGATAGTATGTATTCTGTATACGATTTCCGGGGTGGCGTCGGCACAGGGACAGTATGATTTTTGCGCTGTGGCCCCCAGCGGGCAGATGCTCTACTACAGGATTGAACGGGACAGGGCATGTGCCGTTGTGACCCACCCCGAGAAGGAGTGGCCCTATTATGCAGGAAACAAGCCTGTTGGCGACTTGGTGGTTCCCGATTCCGTGCGGCATGGCGACGTGGTTTACCGGGTTGTCGGGGTGGGGGAGAACGCCTTCTACCGCTGCGACAGCCTGACGGGTTTCTCCGCCCGGGGAATAACCTACATCGGCACGCAGTCGTTTTGCGGATGCACCATGCTGAAAACCATTGAGTTCCCCGCCAGCCTTCGCCGTGTCGGCGAGGGGGCGTTCGCCTACTGCCGTGGGCTGGCAAGGATGGAACTGCCGCCGGACGTGGAGAGCATCGGTATTTCGGCCTTTTCGATGTGCGAGGGGCTGGAGGAGGTCGGGATGGCTACCCGGGTGGAGCGGCTCTGCGACGCCACGACTTTCCACGGATGCCCCCTGATGAAAGACCGAAAAAACCGCAAAATTGTGTCTGTCGACGGGGTTGAATATGCTGTTTGGCGCCGTTGAAGGTGTTCTTTGGTGAAAAATATTGTACTGATAACATGTGTGTTGCATTTTTTTTTAATTTTAAACATTGTCAATTGAAAAAATCTTTGTAATATTGCAATTTGATTATAGGCCTGTAATATGTCAAACAAACGAATGAAAAGGAGACTGAAAAACGCCATTTTGGGTGCCATGCTGCTGTTCAGTGCGACGGCGGGAGCCCAGGATGTGGGCTTCTCCCAGTTCTATGCCAATCCGCTTTATCTGAACCCTGCCTTTGCCGGTTCTGTTGTCGCTCCGCGTATCTCGCTGACCTATCGTGCGCAGTGGCCTGGATTGGTGAGCGCTTTCACCACCGTCTCCGCCTCCTACGACCAGTACTTTCCCGACCTTCACGGAGGTCTGGGTTTCATCGTGATGACCGACCGCGTGGGTGACCACGGAGCGCTGTCTACCAATTCGTTGGGTGCCATCTACTCCTTCCGGTTCCAGCTCGGCCGCGATGTCTACATGAGCGCTGCCCTGCAGGCATCGATTGTCAATACGCACCTGAGTTGGGACGACTACCTGCGATTCCCCGACCAGATTGACCGTGAGATGGGCTTCTCCTACGCCACCGGTGCCACGCCTCCCGACAAGCTGAGCCAGTGGACTCCCGACTTCAATGCCGGTATCTTGGTCAACGGCTCGAAGTGGTATGCCGGTTTCGCCGCCTCGCACCTCACGCAGCCCAATGTGGCCTTCTATTCCACCGACCCCGTGCCGATGAAGTTCACGGTGCACGGAGGCGGTCTGATCAACGTGGCCGAGGAAGGCCGTCGCCAGTCGTCGCTCGGTCTTGGCACCCCGGTCATTTCGCCCAACATCGTCTACCAGTATCAGGGTGGCTTCCATTATTTTAACTATGGTGTCTACCTCGACTGGATGCCCTTCCTGGTGGGTGTGTGGTTCCGCCACGGCACGGAGAACACCGATGCCTTTATCTTCCAGGTGGGTGTGCAGCAGGACTACTTCAAGGTGGGCTACAGCTACGACGTGACGGTGTCCAAGCTGGCCAACAGCACTGCCGGCGCGCACGAGATTACGGCCGGTTTCCTGCTGCCTGTGCCTGAGCACAAAAAGAAGGTCAAGGCCATCCGCTGCCCGTCCTTCTAATAGGAAAAATGAAACTTTTTTTGAAGAAATACGTTATAAGGAAAAATAAATAGAAAAGATATGAAAGTGTTCAAATTCTCAAGCCTGATGTTGGCTGCCGTGATGTTCCTGGCCTCGTGTGGAAACAAGGCCGGACAGTCCGAGACTACTGGATGGAACTATAACGACCCCCAGTGGGGCGGCTATGATGTCTCCAACAGAACGAACCAAACCACGGCCCCCGGCCTGGTGTTCATCGAAGGCGGTTCGGTGCAAGGAGGTTTCGCCTCCGAGGACACCCGCTATACGTGGAACAACGTTGCCCATTCCATCACGGTCTCTTCCTTCTACATGGACGAGACCGAGGTTAGCAACAAGCAATACGGCGAGTTTGTCTACTGGATGCGCCGCGCCTATGGCGAGGAATATCCCGAGAAGGTTGAATTCGTGATGCCCGACACCGCCACCTGGCGTGACCGCCTGGCATGGCGCGAGAGCTTTGTCGACTACTACTTCCAGAGCCCCAGCTATCAGGACTATCCTGTGGTGGGTGTGACCTGGGAGCAGGCCATGGCTTTCTGCACCTGGCGTACCGACCGCGTCAACGAGAAACTGCTCGTCGACATGGGCATCCTCATGCTTGACCAGGAGAACTTGGGTACCAACGCCTTCCAGACCGACGTCTACCTGGCCGGCCGCTATGAGGGCGAGACAAGAAAAGGTATTACCAACCTCGATCCCGCGGCTGGTGGCGAGGAGCGTCAGGTGCGCAAATCCGACGGTATCCTCTATCCCTACTACCGTCTGCCGACAGAGGCTGAATGGGAGTTTGCCGCCCTGGCCCAGATCGGCTCCACCTACGACGAGCGTGTCACCGAGCACAAGACCTACCCCTGGGTCGGTCAGAGCCTGCGCTCCGCCAACAAGAAATATTACGGCCAGTTCCTTGCCAACTTCAAGCGCACCCGCGGCGATGCCATGGGCGTGGCTGGCAACCTGAACGACGGCTGGGACTACACCTGCCCCGTGAAGTGGTACTTCCCCAACGACTACGGTCTGTACAACATGGCCGGCAACGTCAGCGAGTGGTGCCAGGATGTCTATCGTAAAACCCCCTCCAGCTCTGTGGGCGGCGACGATATCGACCCCTTCCGCGGCAACGTCTACAAGACCCCCGAAATCGACGAGGACGGCGAAGTGTTCATCGGCGAGGACGGTATGATGAAGTACAAGAATGTTGACTACCAGGCCGACCGCCGCAACTATCGTCAGGCTGACAATATCAACTACCTCGACGGTGACCGTCACTCCGGTCTCGATAACTGGAAAGATCAAAACACGGAGGGTGAAGAAGGTGAAGAGGAGTACTCCGGTGATGAGGGAGATACCAACGAAGAGTACGTTGAAGAAGATGATGGTGAAGGCGAAGAAGAGGGCGAAACCCTCACCGAGGATGAGACCTGGACCAACAGAATGTATCGCCGCAAGTCCAACGACGAACAGCGTCCCACCAATTCGCTGGTGAACAATAAGGTCCGCGTTGTCAAGGGTGGCAGCTGGAAGGATCGCGCCTACTATCTGCAGGCCGCCAGCCGCCGTTACCTCGACCAGGACAAGTCCGCCTCCTGGATTGGTTTCCGTTGTGCAATGGATCGTCTTGGCTCCCGTGTTCAATAAGATTCACCCATAGCAAGATAGTAGAGACGTGGCCACCCACGTCTCTACGTGTTTAAACAACGCAGTCAATTGAAGAGAATAGTCCTTTTGGCTTTGCTCCTGGGGGGAGTGGTCGCTCACTGTTCGGCACAGAAACTGATTGAGTACTCGTCGGGCATGGGCTCGCGCGACCCCAACAATGGCGACATCTGGGTGCTCTACCGCCGTGTGAAAGCTGTCCATGAAGGTATGACGCTAACCTCCGATTCGGCCCACTATAATACCCGGGAAAACAGTTTCACGGCCTTCGGGTCGGTCGTCATCAAACTGTCGGATACCACGTTTATTTACGGCGACCGCCTGTACTATGACGGCAACACCCGCGTTGTTGACATCTGGGACGACACCGTGGTGCTGGTCGACGGAAGGACCCAATTGCTTGCCAATCATGTTACTTATGAGCGCAATAAGGCTACGGCCTACTACACCGAGTGGGGCCACGCCCTCAGCGGTGCGCGCACCCTTGACAGCCGTCAGGGCGAATACAATTCCGACCGCAAAGAGTTCTATATCTATAACGAGGTTGTGCTGGCCGACACCGGCATGACGTTGTACACGGACACGCTGATTTACAATACCAACACGGAGGTGGCCCACTTCGAGAGTCCGACACGTATCTACAGCGACTCGTCGGTTATCTTCAGCGACCTGGGCGACTACAACACGCAGACGCGGTTCGCTATCTCCTACCGTGCGTCGCATGTGGACAACCAAGGGCGTACAATCGACAGCGATACCCTCTATTATGACGATCAGGAGCGGTACGGGAAGGCTTATGGCAATGTGCGAATCTTCGATTCGGTGAACAATATCACTTGCACGGGCCTTTATGGCGAGACAAACCAGGTTCGCAACTTCTCTTTCGTCACGGGTAGGGCGTTGGTGCTCTTTGTCGACGGCAGGGATTCTCTCTTCTTGCATGCCGATACCGTCTATGTCACTACCGACAGCGCCAACCAGCTGCAGTCCGTCCGTGCCAACTACAAGGTCAAGGTCTACCGCCATGATGCCCAGGCCATGTGCGACTCGGCCTTCTACAGCGCCGGCGATTCCTTGCTCTCTTTATATAAAGATCCGGTGCTGTGGTATGAACACTACCAGTGCACGGCCGACACCATTGAGTTGCTCCACGACACCAGCGGAGTGCACCGTGCGTGGCTGCGCAGTGCCTGCTTTGGCGTGCAGCAGGTGGACAGAGAGAAGTTCAACCAGCTCAAGGGCAGGCAGGGGGTCGTGTATTTCGAGTCCGGCGAGCCTCAATATGCCGACGTCCTTGGCAATGCACAGATGGTCTACTACATCACCGAAGGCGACAGCACCACCGGGACCTCCCTGCTCGGTGTCAACGTCGGCATGGGCAGCGATATGCGCATATACTTCGACACCACCAGGGCGCCCTCGCGTGTTGTCACCTATGACAAGCCCGACCTCAAGACCTATCCTGTGTCGGCGGTGCCTGCAGAATGGCGACGCATGAAAGACTTCCGCTGGTTGCCCAGCCGTCGTCCCCGCAAGCCTGAGGATGTCTTTGTGTGGTGACAAAATGTCAGTCGGACTGCCATTGGCAGTCTTTTTGATATATATATGGCAGAAAAATAATCAATAAAAACTATGAGCAACAAAGATAAACATCCCGAAAAAGAAGAACCGACAAAACAGGAAGAGATTGAGAACCAGGAATCCCCCAATACCGAGGCCACCGAGCCGGAGGCTGAAGCCACCGAGGCTGACAAAGTGCAGGAAATGGGCGAGAAGCTGGCAGAACTCAACGACAAATACCTTCGCCTTTATTCGGAGTATGAGAACTACCGCAAGCGTACCAATATCGAGAAGGCCGATCTTCTGCTCAATGGCAGTCGTGAGATGATGAAGGCCATCCTTCCGGTTATCGACGATTTCGAACGTGCCCTTGCCGCCACTCAGGATGAGGGCGTGTCTCTGATATACAACAAGATGATGAAGATTCTGGAACAGAAGGGCCTGAAGCCTATGGATGTCAAAGGCGAGAAGTTCGACGAGAATCTTCATGAGGCCATCACCCGTATTCCGGCCACGGAGGACTCCCAGAAAGGTCTTGTGGTCGACGTGGTGGAAAAGGGCTATTACTTGAACGACAAGGTGCTCCGCTACGCAAAGGTAGTGGTGGCATTTTAAAGGAGGATAAGAAGTTATGGCAAAGAGAGATTACTATGAAGTATTGGGTGTAGACAAAAACGCATCGCCCGACGAGATGAAGAAGGCCTATCGTAAACTGGCCCTCAAATACCATCCCGACCGCAATCCCGGCGACAAAGAAGCCGAGGAGAAGTTCAAGGAGGCTGCCGAGGCCTACGATGTCCTCAGCAATCCCGACAAGAAGGCCCGCTACGACCAGTACGGTATGGCAGGCATGGACGGAGCCTACGGCCAGGGCGGTATGGATATGAACGACATCTTCTCGCAGTTTGGAAGCATCTTCGGAGACCTCTTCGGAGGCGGCGGCTTCCGCACGGGATTCTCGGGCTTCAGCGGCGGCGGCCGCGGTGCCCGGCGCGTGCTTAGGGGCAGCAACCTCCGCATCAAGGTGAAACTCACGCTCGAAGAAATCGACCGTGGCTGCGAAAAGAAAATCAAGGTCAGCAAGTATGTCCCCTGCAAGACCTGTAACGGCACGGGTTCCAAAGACGGCAAGCTCGAGACCTGCCCCCATTGCCATGGCTCCGGCGTCGTCACCGAAACCAAACGCACCATCCTCGGCATGATGCAGACCCAGAGCGCATGCCCCCAGTGCGGTGGAGAAGGCAGTGTGGTCAAGGACAAATGCCACGACTGCCATGGCGACGGCATCGTCAAGAGCGACGAAATCATCACCATCAATATCCCCGCCGGTGTGCAGGACGGTATGCAGCTGGCCATGCAGGGCCAGGGCAACGCCGCCCCTCGCGGTGGCATCGCAGGCGACCTCATAGTGCTTGTCGAGGAGGTCGAGCATGACACCTTCGAGCGCCAGGACGCCAACCTCTACTACAACGCCTTCATCACTTTCGCCGACGCTGCCATGGGCGCCTCTGTCGAGATACCCACCCTCAACGGCAAGGTGAAAATCAAGATAGACCCCGGCACCCCCTCGGGTCGTGTCGTCCGCCTGCGCGGCAAGGGCCTGCCTGTTGTCAACGGCTACGGCCGCGGCGACCTTCTGGTCTGCCTCAACGTGTGGGTGCCCAAAGAGCTCACTCGCGAGGAGAAGAAGATGCTCGAAGAGATGCAGAAGCACCAGAACTTCCAGCCCAACCCCACCAAGCAGGAGCGAGGGTTCTTCGATAAGATGAAAGAGATGTTCAACTGATGACCGAGGCCTTTCTACATTACATCTGGCAGCACCAGATGGTGTCGAGCAACCTCTTCACCACCAATGGTCAGCCCGTCGTCGTCCACCGCGTCGGCGACCTCAACCGTGATGCAGGTCCCGATTTCTTCAACTCCCATCTGTCCATCGACGGCGTCGAATGGGCAGGCAACATCGAGGTGCACCTCCGCTCCTCCGACTGGAACGCCCATCGCCATTCGCAGGACCCTGCCTACAACAACGTCATTCTCCATGTCGTTTATGAGCACGACTGCGACATCCGCCTCCAGAACGGCACCGTTCCCCCGACCCTCGAATTGCGCCGTTTCATCCATCCGGCCCTTGTGGCCAACTACGATTCCCTCATGGAGCCTTCTTCCGACGACTCCATTCCCTGCGCCCAGCGCCTCCCCCAGGTGCCGGGCTTTATTGTCGACTCCTTTCTCGACCGCCTGACGGCTGAGCGCATCGAAGCCAAATCGCAAGTCGTCCGCCGCCTCCTCGAGGAAAGCCGTGGCAGCTGGGAACAGACCTGCTACTGGCTTATCGCCCATTACTTCGGCGGCAAGGTCAACGCTCTCCCCTTCGAACTCCTGGCCAAGGCCACCGACCAGCGTCTGCTGGCCCGTTGGAAGGACAATCCGCAGCGCGTCGAAGCCCTTTTGATGGGCCAGGCGGGCCTGCTCGAGGGCTATTTCGAGGACGACTACCCGCGTCTGCTCCAGGCCGACTACGAGGCCCTGCAGGCCGGCGCCTCCCTCAAACCCGTCTCCGGCTATCTTTGGCGCTTCTTCCGTCTGCGCCCCTCGGCGTTCCCTACCATCCGCATCAGCCAGTTCGCCCACCTCGTGGCCTCCTCCTCCAATCTGTTTTCCACCTTGCTGGAAACGCCCGAAGCCGACCGCCTGGAGAAGCTGTTCGACTGCCAGGCTGCCGACTATTGGAACAACCACTACCGCTTTGACCAGTCCTCCTCGCGTTCCACCGTCAAGCGCCTTGGACGCATGCAGGCCCAGCTGCTTATCATCAACGCCTGGGTGCCGCTGCTTTTCGTCTACGGCGAGGTGCGCGGGCAGCAACAATACAAGGATCAGGCCATCGGCATCCTCGAACAGCTGCCGCCCGAGGACAACGCCGTCCTCCGCCGCTGCCAGGCCGCCGGCCTCAATGCGTCCAATGCGGCTCGGAGCCAGGCCTTGCTCCAGCTGCACAACAACTATTGCCTTAACCGCCGATGCCTCCATTGCCGCATCGGCCACTCCATCATCAAACAAATACCCCAAGAGAAATGAAAGCTTCCGAAATCTCCAATGTCATTCGTCCCGTCGAGGCCTTCCTGCGCCGTCCCGAAGACCCCATACTGCACCTGCTCACCGACAGCCGCACCCTCGTTTCGCCCCATGGCACCCTCTTCTTTGCCATTCCCACCAAGCGCAACAGCGGCTGCCGCTACATCGACGGCCTCTATCAGGCTGGTGTGCGCCAGTTCGTGGTGCCCGCCGACTGCGACCTCGACCTCCCCGAGGCCAATATCTGGCGTGTCGACGACGTCCTCGCCGCCCTCCAGCGCCTCGCCGCGCACCATCGTGCACAGTTCTCCTACCCCGTGGTGGGCATCACGGGCAGCAACGGCAAGACCATCGTCAAGGACTGGATTGTCCAGCTCCTCTCGCCCGACCGTCGGCTTGTCTCCAGCCCCAAGAGCTACAATTCGCAAATCGGTGTCCCCCTCTCGGTATGGCAGATGGAGGCGGGCCACGAGATGGCCGTCTTCGAGGCCGGTATCTCCGAGACCGGCGAGATGGCGCGCCTGCAGAAGATTATCCAGCCCACCATAGGCATCTTCACCAACGTGGGCCAGGCCCACGACGAGAACTTCCTCACCCGCCAGCAGAAGGTGGCCGAAAAACTGCAGCTCTTCACTCATTGCGAGGTACTTATCTATTCCACCGACCATAAGGACATCCACTCCGTCCTCTCCGACATCGAGAGCTTCCGCCACATCAACCGCTTCACCTGGGGCACCTCGGCCGACAATGCCGTGCGGCTCCTCTCCGCCACCGTCGGCGACCGCTCCACCACGCTCTCCATCGCCCATGCCGACGACACCTTCTCCGTCGTCATCCCCTTCGTCGACCGCGCCTCGCAGCAGAATGTCATGCACTGCATCACGCTCATGCTCTACCTTGGCTACAGCCCCGCCGACATCACAGCCCGCTGCGCCAAGCTCACCCCCGTCGAGATGCGCCTCGAGATGAACGAGGGCATCAACAACTGCCTCCTCATCAACGACAGTTACTCCCTCGACCTCAACTCCCTGTCCATCGCCCTCGATTTCCTGCAGCACGAGCATCAGCACTTCAACAAGACCCTTATCATCAGTGACTTCCTCCAGACCGGCGTCCCCGACAGCGAACTCTACACTCAGGTGGCGCAGCTCATCGCCCAGCGCGGCATCACGCGCCTCATCGGCGTGGGCCCGGCCCTCTGCCACAACAAGAGCTGCTTCGCCGACGTCGAGGCGCTCTTCTACCCCTCCACCGAACAGATGCTCCACGACTGCGACTTCAACCGTTTCCAGAACGAGGCCATCCTCCTCAAAGGCGCCCGCATGTTCGAGTTCGAGAAGGTTGCCAAGCTCCTGCAGCGCAAGTCGCACGAAACCATCATGGAGGTCAACCTCGACGCCATGATCCACAACCTCAACTTCTACCGCTCCCGCATCAACCCCGGCACCAAGCTCATGGCCATGGTCAAGGCCTCGTCCTACGGCGCTGGCAAGGTCGAAGTGGCCAGCGCCCTGCAGTTCAACCATGTCGACTACCTCACCGTGGCCTACGCCGACGAGGGCGTCGAGCTGCGCCGCAACGGCATCCACCTCCCCATCATGGTGATGAACCCCGAAGAGGCCTCGTTCGACGACATAGTGAAATACCGCCTCGAGCCCGACATCTACTCCTTCCGCATCCTCGAACTCTTCTCCCAGCGCGTGCGCCTCTACGGCGAACGCATGGCCATCCACGTGGAGTTCGACACCGGCATGCACCGCCTAGGCTTCTCCGGCGACGACATACCGGCCCTTGCCGAGCGCCTCAACGCGCTGAAGGACGTCCTCCAGGTGCGCAGCATCTTCTCGCATCTGGCATGCAGCGAGGATGCCGCCATGGACGATTTCACCCGCGGGCAGATCAGCCGCTTCCGCACATGGAGCGACAGCCTCGACGCGGCCATCGACCACACCGAGCCCATCCTGCACCACATCCTCAACTCCTCGGGCATCACGCGATTCCCCGAGGCGCAGATGGACATGGTGCGCCTCGGCATCGGCCTCTACGGCGTGGCTCCCGAACCCGCTGTGCAGGCCCAGTTGCGACAGGTGTCGCGCCTGGTGACGCGCATTTCGCAAATCAAGGCCATCCCCGCCGGCGACTCCGTGGGCTACAACCGCCGCTGGATCGCCGAGCGCCCCTCGCGCATCGCCATCGTGCCCATCGGCTATGCCGACGGCCTCAGCCGCCACCTCGGCTACGGCCACGGCCGTGTCAGCATCCTCGGCCACGAGGCACCCATCATCGGCAGCATCTGCATGGACATGTGCTTCGTCGACGTCACCGACATCGCCTGCGCCGAGGGCGACCCCGCCGTGCTCTTCGGCGAGGGCGACCTGCTGCAGCGCAACGCCGACGCCGCCGGCACCATCCCCTACGAGATGCTCACCGCCGTCTCGCCCCGCGTCAAGCGCGTCTACTTCCAGGAGTAAACTCCCGTCAGCCTCAAGGTGCACGCTGCCAAGGTATTGGCTTGGCGACGTGCACCCTTCGTATGTCTGCACCATGCCGTAGAGGTGCACCTCCTGGGCTCCCCACCGCGAGGGCAGCTCGATTGTCACAGTCCCCTTGCGCCGGTAGGTGGGCAGGCCCAGTTCGGCCTCCTGGCATCCGGCGCCGATGGCCACCAGGTACACCTTGTCGCCCCCGCTGCAGGGCAGCTGCTGCGGATTGAAGCTGAAGTCCACCGTCAGCTCGCGCCCGCCCCCGGCGTCCGCCACGCGTCCGAAGCCCACGGGCGCCGCCGGGCCGTCGCTCAGCACCAGCTGGCTGTAGTCCACCGCCAGCCGCCCGCCGGCCATGCCGAAGAGGTGCTTGTTGGCCTTCACGAAGAGGTTGCCCTCGGTCAGGTGCATCGCCAGCGCGGGCTGCCGCAGCCCCACGCGCAGCACCTCCACCAGGCGCGACGCAAAGCGCACCGCCTCGACAAACCAGCTGCGCTGCTCCAGCTGCGCCTCCGACCGCCGGTCGTGGATGCGGCGCGGATACGACCGCATGCACCATTTGCCACGCCACTCGTAGCCAATCACTGTGCCGACCTTGCCGGCAAATCCTCCGTTGATTCCTTCGATTTGTCTTGCCATAACCTTTTGATTTTAAGTGTTTATTAATGATAATTGAATTCCTGTTCCTTCGGGTGCGCAGCCGTGCGGCAAAGTGCCCGCGTCGAACAGCGGCACCCTTATATATATAAAATAAGGCCTTTTTTTGGGAACTTTGTTTTTTAACTATTTTTTAACATTTCCGGACCTCTTTGCCGGGGTTTTCATCCCCCGTTCGCTCCCCGTTCGCTCCATGGTCTGCCCGGGCGGAGGATGGTAAAAAGCGGGTATGAAGGTGGTAAGAAGATGGGAAGAAGATGGTAGGTTAGGGGTGTTGGTTTACAGCGGGTTGCGTATGTCATGTTCTTCCCATCGGCGGCGGCCCGTTGTGTGGCGCCGCCGGGGTGGGGGAGGTTGGCATGCTTTTTGTGGTATTATTATATTTAGTGCGCATGTTTTTGTGTCGGGGATGAAACATTTTTGGATTTTGTACGTTTACTAATTTATCTTCCCGGCCGCGGGGCCGGAAGGCAGCAATAAAAGAGACCGAAACAGATTTATGAAATATAGTGATTTTGATGAGCTTGGCGAGATGCTTTCGCGCGGAATGAATGTGAAGGCGAGCATAGTGCCCGTGGTGGACGACAGCGACGAGGACGTGCTGCTGCACGACGACGCCATAGAGAGCGAGATGCCCATCCTGCCGGTGATGGACCAGGTGCTTTTCCCCGGGGTGCTGATTCCCATCGCGGCGCAGCGCCTGAAGTCGCGCCAGCTGCTCGAGGCCGTCGACGGCACGGGGCAGCACATCGCCGTTTTTCCGCAGCAGACCAAGAACGACAACCCCTCGGAGGTGGACCTCTACCCCGTGGGCGTGGTGGCCAAGGTGCTGAGGGTGTTCAATTTCCGCCAGGATGTCACCGTGGCGGTGGTGCAGGGCGTGATGCGGTGCCACTCGCTGGAGGTCACCTCGCGCGACCCCTATATGCGCGGCCATGTCACCATGGCCCCCGAGTCGACCGAGAACATCGGCACCCAGGCTTTCAAGCGCCGCATGAAACTGCTGCGCAAGCAGTACGGCGACATGATGAAGAGCCGCATGCAGGACGAGGAGCTGGCCCACATGCTCACCGGCATCGGCAGCGACAAGATTTTTGTCAACTTCGCCGCCACGCACATGGACATCGACGTCGAGCTGAAGTACGGCCTGCTGGCCTGCGACAACTACTACGAGCGCGTGGAGCGCATGCTGGAGAACCTCAACACCCTCAAGGGGCTCGACGAGCTGCGCCGCGAGATAGACAGCAAGACCAAGGACGAGATGGAGCGTCAGCAGCGCGAGTACTTCTTGCGCCAGCAGATGAGCGTCATCCAGGAGGAGCTGTCGGGCAACGGCGGCGTGGACAACCCCTGGGGCAACCCCGATGTGGACGAGCTGCGCAAGCGCGCCCAGGGCAAGGAGTGGCCCGAACAGGTGGCCAAAACCTTCGAGCGCGAACTGGCCAAGATGGCCAAAATTTCGCCCATGTCGTCGGACTATACCGTGGAACTCAACTATCTCGAAGCCCTGCTCGACATTCCGTGGGTGGCTCCCAAGGAGGAGGCGTCGGACTACGACATCCGCCATGCCCGCGAGGTGATGGACAAGGACCACTACGGCATCGAGAAGGTGAAGGACCGCATCGAGGAATACCTGGCCGTGAAGAAGCGCCAGGTGGAGAAAGGCGTCCACCCCAAGGCCCAGGTGCTGTGCCTCGTAGGCCCTCCGGGCACGGGCAAGACTTCCATCTGCCGTTCCATCGCCGAGGCCATGGGGCGCCCCTATCGCCGTGTGGCCCTGGGCGGCCTGCACGACGAGGCCGAGATTCGTGGCCACCGCCGCACCTATGTCGGCGCCATGCCGGGACGCATCATGCAGGAAATCATCAAGGCCGGGCAGGCCAATCCCGTCTTTGTCCTCGACGAGATCGACAAGGTGCAGCCCTCGGCCCATGGCGACCCCTCGGCGGCGCTGCTCGAGGTGCTCGACCCTGAGCAGAACTGCCACTTCCACGACAACTACGTCAATATCGACTACGACCTCTCGAAGGCCTTCTTCATAGCCACGGCCAACAATGCCGCGGCCATCCATCCCGCCCTGCTGGACCGCATGGAGGTCATCGACTTCAGCGGCTACCTGCTCGAGGAGAAACTGGAAATTGCCAAACGCCACCTGCTGCCGCGCATCATGCGCGACGCCGTGGTGGACCGCCGCACCATGCGTTTCACCCCCGAGGTGCTGACCGAGGTGGTGAACGACTACACCCGCGAGGGCGGTGTGCGCCAGCTGGAGAAGCAGCTCTCCAAGATGGTGCGCCACCGTGTGGTGCAGATGGAAAAGGGCGAGCGGCGCAAGTCGACCGTCACCCGCGACGAAGTGGCGAAGGTGCTGGGCCTGCCGCTGCACAACAGCGAACGGCGCCTGCCCGAGGCCCGCGAGGGTGTGGTGACGGGTCTGGCCTGGACGCCCGTGGGAGGCGAGATACTCTTCATCGAGTGTTCCCTCAGCAAGGGCAAAGGCACGCTGACGCTGACGGGCAACCTGGGCGACGTGATGAAGGAGTCGGCCACCCTGGCTTTCGAATACATCAAGGCCAACGGCAGCCGTTTCGGCATCAAGGCCGAGCAGCTGGAGAAGAGCAACCTGCACATCCACGTGCCCGAAGGCGCCACGCCCAAGGACGGCCCCTCGGCGGGCATCACGATGTTTGTGGCCATGGTGTCGGCGCTGACCCACCGCAAGGTGCGCCCGGAGGTGGCCATGACGGGCGAGATTACGTTGCGCGGACAGGTGACGCCCATCGGCGGCGTGAAGGAGAAAATCCTCGCCGCCAAGCGTGCCGGCATCACCGACCTGCTGCTGTGCCACGACAACCGCCGCGACATCGAGGAGATAGAGCCCCGCTACCTGGAGGGCCTGCACTTCCACTACATCGGCGAGATGAGCGAGGCATTGGACCTTGCGCTGGAGGGAAAAGGGAGCGATGAGGGTGGTGCGATGAGCGATGAGGGAAGGGTGAAGAGTGGTGTGCGCGGAAAAACAAACAGAAAGAAGACAGAATGATTATGGAACACAAGCATATACGTATGGGTGGTTTTGGAATGAAAGTATGGGCCCTGCTCTTGGTGGGCCTTGCTCTCCACTCTCCACTCTCCACTCTCCACACCGTCCGGGCCCAGGGTTCGGCCTTCGTGGCCAACAGCCAGCACATGGCCATCCTGCCCGGCAATGTGAAGAATGTGTCGTTTGTCGACGGCGACATGTACTGTTTCGCCGCCGGCGTCATGCTGAAGGCTCAGCGCAGCGGCGAGCAGCTGCTGGGCTTCTGGGCCGATACCAACTTTGTGCGGCTGGGCGAGAGTGTGGAGTATGTGACCCGCCAACCCGAGACGGGCGACATCTATTTCACCTCGCGCGACGAGAAGGGCCGTTCGTTCCTCTACCGCTGCACGGACATCGGCACCAAGAGCGAGAAGGTGAAGCAGGTGCGTGTGGGTGGCGGATTGTTCAACAAGGGCATGACTGTGGAGCATCCCACCTTTACCGACGACGGGCGGCTGATGATTTTCGCCTCGAACGACGACCGTCACGGCGAGGGCGGCTACGACCTGTGGTATATGCAGTACGACGGCAAGCGCTGGTCGAAGCCGGAGAACCTGGGGCGCCCCATCAATACCGACGAGGACGAGGTGTCGCCGCGGGTGTATCGCGACTGCCTCCTGTTTGCGTCCAGCGGCCACACCGAAGACAACGACCACCTGAGCCTCTACTCGACGCGCCTGCTGGCAGAGCCGTCGGCCGAGGACTCGTCGGGTGCATTGCTCATAGGGCGCTACCGTGTGCAGCGTCTGCCGTCGCCGCTGAATGCTGACTATGCCGACGACTACGATATGGCCATCGACACGGCTACGGACTGCGGCTACTGGGTGTCGCGCCGTTCGTCGACGGAGACCGACTCGCAGCTCTATTCTTTCTCGGGTGCACTGGACGGCGTGCTGCTGTGGGGCACCGTGTCGGACAAGACGGCGCATGCCCTGTCCGGCGTGGCCGTGGTTGCCCGCCAGGGCAAGGACGTGGTGTGCAGCACCACGACGGACGAGGACGGCCACTACAGGGTGTATCTGCAGTGCAACCAGTTCTATGAGCTGAGCTATCAGCGGGACAACTATTTTGTGGCTTTCGAAGAGGTGAATACCGCCAAGAGCGAGGACGACTACCTCATTGCCGAGGCCCGTCGCGATGTGCAGCTGGACCGTATGCCGATAGGGCAGCGGATATACTTCGAGGACCTCTTCGGGCCCGATGTGGACGTGGAGCTGAGCGAGCGCGGCATGGAGTTGCTGGCGCCGCTGGTGCAGTTCCTCAACGACAACCCCTCGATGAAGGTTACGATGAACCTTGTCAACGACCTGACGACAGACCGCAATTTCAATATGCTGCTCACCGACGAGCGCATCCAGACGCTGGAAAATTACCTGCTTCCATTGGTTCCGCCGACGGTCAAAATTTACGTCGACAATGGGTGCATAGGCCGCGACGGTTGCAGCAATGCCTCGGGAATGTCGCGTTTGACGGTGCTGATAAACAAGTGATTGAAAAATATTTCAAAAAAAATTTGGTCAGTATCAAAAAAAGTAGTACTTTTGCACCCGATTTCGAAAGGGAAATCGACCAAAATTGTTCGGGGTGTGGCGCAGTTGGCTAGCGCACTTGCATGGGGTGCAAGGGGTCGAAAGTTCGAGTCTTTTCACCCCGACAATTAAAAAAAGAAGAAGAGGAACCGGAATGGTTCCTCTCTCTTTTTGTATTCTGTTTGATGTTTAAATCTTGTGCAGGGTGTAGACTCGGTTTGGTCCCATGACCAAAGTCAGGTTGTCGCCATCGATGGTGAAGGAGAGCTCTGCCTCGGCGAAGGGTAGGTTGATTGTGCCGTTGGGGACGGTGTAGGAGTAGCTGAAGGTTCCGCCGTCGTCGTAGCCTGCCGAGGGAATGTCGGGAACAATATATTCTGCCCTCATGGTGCCGGAGTAGGAGTTTGCGAAGGCGATAGTAATGGTAATGTTGCCGTCGTGCTCGTTGTCGTCATCGTCGAGGTATGGCTGAGAAAAGGTTGTCTGCCATGTTGTGCCTTCGAGGCCGGTGGCTGCGGGGGCAGGGGAGGAGGACTGCCGGGTGAAGACCATGTCTCCGTTGCCGGTATTGTAAAGGGTGAGTTTGTCGCCGTTGACGGTGAAAGACACGCTTAGGTTTTCTCCGGAGCCAAAAATGTCTTCAATGACGATGCTTCCGCTGCCGGTGCTGCCAGAGAGGGAATAGGAGTAGGAAAAGGGGAAACGGTATTCTCTGGGCTGTTCGGAGTCTCTCTGGGTTTTGGTGTCGAGCATTCCGGATGTTCCGTCTACAAAGGTTAACTGCCAGACAACGGTTTCTACGCTTACGGTGCCGTTGTCGGCGGTGTCTGTTATTTGGTTTTGGGCTACCCATGTGGTCCCGGAGAGGGAGGATGGGGTGTCGGTGTCGTCGCTGCAGGAAGCGAAGAACGTTGTGGCGGCCACAAAGAATAGGACTAAGAGGCGTGTTGCGTTTTTCATTGTTTTGTTTTTTATGTTTTTACAATAATTCTTCGAGGGTCCAGAGGCGGTTGGTGTTGGAGCCTTTGACGAGGATGGTGGCGTTGCTGGGAGTGTTCTCCTTCAGCCAGAGGCTTGCGGAGGGTGTGTCGGGGAAGCGGAGCATGTTGGCAGGGAGGTCGATGGAGTCGAACTCGGGGCCTATGAGGAGGACGCGGTCGAGATGGCATTCGTTGAGCAGGTCCACCACTTTCTGGTGCTCTTTTCGTTCCTCGTGCCCCAGCTCGTGCATGCCGCCGATGATGGCCATTTTTTTAGTGTTTAGTGAGCAGTGTTCAGTGTTCAGTTGGCTGTCGCTGTCCTGCGTGACAGCACTTGGCGCTGAACATAAACTACTTAGCGATTTAAACGAATTGATGGCGGCGGACATGGAGGAGGGATTGGCGTTGTAGCAGTCGAGGTAGAGGCGGTTGCCGCGGGAGGTTTCGCGGTACTCGGAGCGCTGGTTGGAGGGGGAGTAGGCCTCGATGGCCTCCTTGATGTCGAAGGGTTCGACGCCGAAGTGGAGTCCCACGGCAACGGCGGCCATGCAGTTGTCGAAGTTGTAGTCGCCCAGCAGGTGGGTGTGGACGTTGTAGACGTTGTCTTCCACCTCGAAGTAGAAGTGGAGGTAGGGGTTGAGGAGTTGAGTGGCTGAGTGACTGAGTGGCTGAGTGGCTGAAGACACCAGGGTGCCGCGGATGTCGGCTTCCTGGGAGCGGCCGTAGGTGAGGAGGGAGATGGGCGTTTTGTCGATGGTGGTGGGGACGAAAGCGGGGGTGTCGGGGGCATAGGCGGGGATGACGGAGCGCAGGCCGGGGATGGTGGCGAGGTGCTCGGCCTCGTGCATGAGGCGTTCGTTGTCGGCATTGACGAATACCAGCCCGTCTTTGCCGGCGAGCCAGCGGTAGAGCTCGGTCTTGGTGTGCACCACGCCCTCGAAGGAGCCGAAGCCCTCGAGGTGGGCGCGGCCGACGTTGGTGATGAGGCCGCAGTCGGGGTCGGCGATGCGGCAGAGGAATTCAATCTCGCCGGGGTGGTTGGCACCCATCTCGACGACGGCCATCTCGGCATTCTCGGGAATGGAGAGCAGGGTGAGGGGAACGCCGAGGTGGTTGTTGAAGTTGCCCTTGGTGGCCGACACCCTGTAGCGGCGGGCGAGGACGGCGGTGACCAGTTCCTTGGTGGTGGTTTTGCCGTTGGTGCCGGTGATGCCGACGACGGGGATGGCCAGGTGGCGGCGGTGCTCGCAGGCAAACTCCTGGAGGGTGCGCAGCACGTCGGGGACGACGATGCAGCGGTCGTCGACCTTGTATTGCGGGTCGCTGATGACGCAGAGGGCGGCACCCTGTTCCAAGGCCTGTGGGGCGAAGGCGTTGCCGTCGAAACGCTCGCCCCGGAAGGCGAAGAAGATGCACCCGGGGGTAATGGCGCGCGAGTCGGTGGTGACGGTGCGCGAGGAGAGGTATGCTTGGTAGAGTCGTTCTAAGGTGGTCATGGGATTTGAATTTTGGGGTTATTATTACGTGTTTACATTTGCATGAGT
>Ga0326511_10000782_pt1 | contig 27609 bp, 46 predicted proteins | sample 0_2496_0518_D_FD_203701 | JGI IMG/M metagenome (GOLD analysis project Ga0326511, IMG submission 203701) | Bovine rumen microbial communities from UC Davis, California, United States - 0_2496_0518 | ecosystem: Host-associated > Mammals > Digestive system > Stomach > Rumen | place: USA...
ATTGTTGGTGGAAATTGTAATGTTTGTATCAATTCTTTAACTGCTAATTTAACTATATTTACATCATCGTTTTCAAACATTTCATACCATAAATCAACAATCCCAACCATTTCTTTTTTTGTCATATCTTTATAAAAATTTGGGTAACTTGCTTTACATATTCCCAATATTGTTATTGTTTCTTCTCTTGTCATATTCCTCCCTCTAACATCTCCAAGAATGGATTTCCTTTTAATGTGTTTTCTTTATTTTGCTTAATCTCAAAAAATCCTGTCCATCCTCTTTCGATACTTTGTTGTACTATTTTTATTTTTGTATAATCATCTGATGCTAACTCATCAAGCTTTTTAAATGATAATTCTATCGCTCTATTAGTTAGTGTTGCTTTTTTAGCTTTTCTTGTAGCTAAATGATTTTTTAGTTCTTGTCTTAATTCTTCATTTTGAGTATATGAATTGATGAGGTCATCAAAACTTTCTTTCTTTCTTTCTTTCTTATTAATTTGTTTATCATTGTTATAATTGTTTATTATTGTTGTATGTGTTCCTTTGATGTTCCTTTGATGTTCCTTCGATGTGTCGTTTGTTGTGCCGTTTGTTGTTCCTTGACTTTGATATTTCTCCCAATTCTCAATGGTTACACTTGTATACTTTGTTGTGCACTTTGTTGTAGCCATTTTTTGATTTTTCAGAACCGTTAGGAAATTTTTTACTTTTTTCCTACCCCAGCCCCATTCTTTCGCTAACTTAATTTCTGATGTAATTAATTCTCCAGGATTAACTTTAATTATTTGATTGCCAAGTATGAAAGTGTGTGTATTGTGATTGGCTTTCATAAGCAATGACAACCAAGCTTCTGCTTTGCTATATACTCTTTTTTCTTGCCAAAATTCGTGTTCTTGAAATTTTCTGTATAAACAAATCCATCCATCCATTAATGCCTCCTAAAAATTTGGAAAATTTGGAAATTGTGATTTCCAAAAATCGTTTATTTCAGCCTCTCGCTCTCTTTTGTTCTTTTCCGCTAATCTTTCTTCTTCTTCATCGAATTCTTCTTTTAGCTCTTTTTTCATTCCCTCTAGCTCTTCTATATAATCCTTAAGCCATTTATATCTTTTATATTCCAAAATCATTCCGCTTAATGCATCAATAAATTCATCAGTAATTTCGTGCATCTCGTATTCATCCATAATTAACCTCCTTGACTTATTTTTTAAAAGCTAATATAATTTGTATAGTTAATATTTTCGACTATACAATTCCATTAAAGTTAGCTGTTCTTCTCCTTTTCGTTAAGTAATTCAGCTAGCTTTTCTTTTTTCTTTGGTGTTAGATTTTCAATTAATAAATCTCTTTCACTCATTAGCTTTACTATTAACTTGTTTTTATCGTTTAATTCGATTTCCATATTCAACATTTCTGCTTTTAGTTCGTGTATCTCATTTCTTAAATCGTGTACTTCATTTTCCTTGCGTGTAGCATAGATGCGTAACATATTGTTTTTTTTAAATATTCTTTTGAATAACCTTCTCATACTTCTATCTCCATTCTTTTAATTTGAAAAGTAACATCTTCTAATTCATCTCGTATTTGTTGTTCTTCCCAATTGTGTTCACAACAAAACAATTCCATCTTTAAAACATCTTGATAATGAAATAAGTATAGTAACCTTAATTTAGTTGATAATTTCATTTGTAACCTCCTATTTGTCATAACCATTGTTTTTACATACTTGTATAATTGATATTCCACTTAAAAAGAAAACAACTATACTCCACATTGGTACTGGTCTATCTAATTCTATGTTCCCTGCAATTCCCAATGCTAAAAATAAAAATACAAATAAATAACTGTGAATGATAATTTTTTGTATTAATCTTTTCATAACTTTGCACCTCCTTTGCATAAAAAAATAACCCAACCATTTCGGTTGAGTTACTTGTTAACATAACTTTTATTTTGTGCAATGTCATCTTTATATCTCAACCTTAATGATTATGAATTGATATTATACTTAATACTTTTTTAAGTCAATACCCTTTTTAAAATTAAATTTAATAGAAGCTTGTAACAATTGATATATCTATATTGCAAGAAATGTGTCATTTTTGTTACAAGCTTGATGTTATTGTTCAATGTACTCTTCTGCATTATCTTTAATCCACGATGCAATAGTTTTATTTTCTTGTTTTAATTTAAATCTTAACTTTGCACCCAATTCTTTTGGAACACTAGCTCTGATTAAGTCGTATTTTTCTTTTTTCCACTTGCTCTCTTTTTGATAATTTCTTGCCATTACTCTACCTCCTCCCAATCGTTCACTGGTCTACGCAAAATTTTGTAGTACTTGCCATTCATATTAATCGTATATTCATTTTTAAATCCTTTATTGTCAATGTAATATATTTGATGATATCTATCGTGCCACTTTGCTAAATTTCTTAAAAATGCATCAACATCTTTTTTCTTTGTAAAACTTCGCATAACGTAAGGACAAGCATCAGCAACTCTGCAATAGACTGTGTACTCATACTTGGGATGCACATCATTCAAATAATACACCTCTTTCCCTCCTTTCTTGTTGTATATTATAATATACTGTGCCTAGTATGTCAAGAAATATTTCAAAGCATAAAAAAAGAGGCGGTAATCCGCCTCATAGGTTGAGTATCTTATATATTTATATATACAAAATTATAATTATTATAGCACGTATTTTAAAATAGTCAAATAGTAATTTTAAATTAGTCAAATATTATTTTACTCCTCCTAGCCATTTTGCCCAACCTAATTTGTAATTGTTCTTTCCATTTACTTTATATCTTACCATAGCTCTATTGCTAAATATTCCAAAGCAATCGCATTTCTCCCAAGGGTCTAATGAGCCTATTTTATTTGTACAGTCACTATCACTATATATGTTTTCTCTTGTGCTTCCATTAGCATAAGTTCTCACTGTTTCATCACTTCCTTTACTTATATTTGAATTATCAACTGGTTTGATATTCATATATTTTCTAATTTTATCAAGAAATCTGTTCCATCCCATATCTAAAGTTCTGTGGGGGCAGTACTTGCCACTCCAGCTCTTATGAGTTCTTACTCTATCAATACCCCATCCACGTTGTTTCAATAGCATTGCTACATATTCTGCACATAGTTCTTCAGCTTCTTCAAATCTTTGTCCACCACTTTTAGAATAGCAAATCTCAATTCCAATAGATTTCATATTTCCATTTCCTCTACCATCTCCAGCGTGCCAAGCATTTCTATTAAATGGAATTCCAGTTACTACTCTATAATTATCTACAGCAACGTGGAATGATGTCTTTAAGTTATTACCTAACATATAAGAAATCTCTGCCATTGCACTTGCATCATTATAAGTATTATGAATTGTTATATATTCTGGTGTCATTGAATATGGGCATTTTATAGAATACTTGTTTTCTGGACATTTTACATTAGTTATCTGCATCTATATCGCCTCCTTCATATTCAATATCAAGGCTGTTTTCTTGAATGTTCTTTTGATATAATTCTTCGCTAAATTCAACATCTTCAATTATAATGTTATCATCTTCTTCCATACTATTCTCCCTTCTTAAATAATTCATTTAAGTTGCTACCTATATCGTATGTTCCACCAGTGAATAATCCAATACCAGCTATTGCAATGCTCCAATCTTTTGTGAAATAGTAATTAACTATACAAGCTATTATGCCAATAATTAAGTTTTGCAATGGTATTAAGTGATTTGAAATCCACTTGCTTTTTTTTGCTAATAATCCCAAGATAAATGTAACTGCAATTGTTATAATGCCTATAATTGTTGTAATGTCCATAACATCTCTCCTTTCATTATTAAAATACTACTAATACTACTACAAAAAAATTATATAATGGATTTTAAAACCATACAAAAAAGAGGTTATATTAACCCCTTTTCTTTTAAATATAAATCAACTATTCTATTGATAGAATTATTACTTAATGCAACTAATTCGCACATATCTTCGTAGTCGAATATTTCATTTCCATCTTGATTTTTATGTCCATTCTCATACAACCATACGTGCATCAATTCGTGTTTTAAAGTTAATAGCATATTTTCTATCTTGCCAATTTCAACATAGATAGTTCTATCTTCATAGTCACTTCTACCAACATAACTATTTTTGCCTGTTATTCTATCAACATCATATATAGAATAGATATGCTTATTTATCACGAAATCGCATATTTTTTCCATTTTATTTCTCAACTAATGATTTTATATAGCTCATATTTTCTTTTTCTTTTTGTGCTATTTTCATAAGCATATTTTTATCTTGTTGATTAGATGCCATTTCAGATATATCTTCTAATCTTCTGTATTGTTCTCTCATATCTTCCATTAGCATCTCTAGTTCTTCATAATAATCTTCTCTGTAATTTCTGTAGTTACGATAATCTCTGTTATTTATTTTGCCACCTCTTCTATCGTAATCTCTGTAATCATCTCTATAGTCATCTCTATAGTTTCTGTAATCTCTATAGCTTCTATTGTCCATATCATCATAGTTTCTATAATCTCTGTAACCACTTCTATTATATGCATCCATCTCGTTCATAATTTATCTCCTTTCATTCTACGAAATAGTCAAATATTTTGTCAGGTTTTGCATATAAAATTGATTATTGTTGTAATAAGGGTATGCCATTTTATCATCTCCTTTATTGACTTTTTAAAACTGATATGTTATAATTTAATTGTCTGCGAAAACAATTTAAATATACGAATTGGAGTGAGTAGTTGTCAGCTACTTACTTTTTTTATTGTCAAAATCAAATTTTAGCTTGTTTTTTATCTTGCAATATAATTTCATTACTTTGAATTAAAAATTGATTTTTGCTATATTCTCGTTCTAATTTTGCATCTAATTTATTCAATTTATTCAAAACAAAAAGAAGCTGATTAGCAAAGCTTACTTTGTAACTATTTCGGCTTTCTTTTTTCATCTTCTAATCAACTCCTTTCAAAAGGATTATATATTCAATTTGATATGTTCACGGCTCGAGATAATATCTAAAAAAGGTCAAAAAAAGAGGTTAGCATTACACTAACCTCAATATCTTGGATTTAATTTGTTTAATCCTTCGCTTTACTGTGCTTTCAGACATATTCATTTTTATTGATATATTTACAATTGATGCTCTTCCATATCTGCTCGTTAGCATCTTGAATATTTCTTCTTGCTCTATAGTAAAGTTTGCATTTTCTAAAATGTATTCCGGCTCTTTTTTAGTAAAATCAAAGTTAACTTTATCTCTTTTTCCTTCTTCTGATTTTTCTTGAGCCATTACTTCTAACTCTCCTCGTAGTAACTTTTTTCGTTTGTCTTGCATAACCCATAACTTATACCTCTATTCTATATTTTGTGTTATGTTTGAGTTGTCATTATAATATGCTTCTTGAGTTTGTTCTTCTTCAGTTATTGTATCAAAATTGCTTTCATATATCAACCATCCTGTGTTTGTTGCAATTATTATGATTAGCTCTATTATAGCAATGATAAACCATCTTTTACTTTGATGTTTTAGTTCTTTTAACATCTCTAAAGCCAAGCTATTTTGTTCCATAATAACACCTCCTTACACATTAAAATGTTTTGCCACCTCAAACAATATCTTGATTCCAACTCCAATTAACGATGCCCATACTGTTCTTGATAGCCATTTATGACTATCTTCCAAATCATCTATTCTTCTATTGATTGGCTTTAATTTAAGCTCATCTATCTTATCGCCATTAGAAATGCGTTCTGTTATTACATCTATCTTTTTATCAATAGTTGTAAGTAAACTTTTGTTTTCGTTCATTTCTACTTTTAGCTCTTGTACTTCTTCTTTTAGCAAATCGAATTCACTTCTATTCACATATTCTTCAGCCATTGTAATCTCCTTATTTATTATATCATATTTTTTATCTTAAGTAAATCAACGTCTTATGTATTCTACTATTCCATTAATATTATTCTTGCAAGCTTCTAAATCTAGTATAAAAGCTTCACTAGAATTATCTTGACTAATGTTTGTTACATCATATAAGCCACTATTATATAATTCATCTAGTTGTCTTAATAATGGAGCATAAGTTATTTCTTCATCTATAGGTGTAGCTAATACATAATATACAACTACATTATTTGAACTTAACCACGTTTTAAAGTTATCTAGTGTCATTTCTGTTTCTGTTCTTATTCTAAAATAATAATCTGTTCCACTTCCATAAACACCATAATCTGTTGTTGAATTTGTAATTTCTTTTATTGGAAATCTATTACAATATGAATTAGTATTGTTCATAGTTACGCCATCGTAAAAATTATTGATATGGTATCTAAAATTAGAATTTCCACTACTTTCTAATGCCCAATTTTCTGTTCCATTCAATATTTTTTTCCCTATTGCTTTATGCTTCCACCACTTACCATCTCTTTTAAATATGTAATCTTGATATGTGCTTATTTTGCATAATTCGATTGTGCCTAAATTTATTTCAAAGTTATTTCCTTGATGTACTGTATAAGATGTAACTGATGAACCTTGTTCTAGTTGCATTGTATCTAATTTTGATAAATATTCACTAAATCTTATATATTTTACATTACTAGGTATTGTAAAAGATTGACTATCATCATTTTTTGATACAAAAGATTTGTTTTTATCATAGAAACAGGTTCTAGTATATGCACTTATATTCCCATAACTTCTTATATATGTTGTTCCACTTTCAACTGGTATAAAATCACTTGTAAACTCATTGTTAGCAGAACTGCTTGGGTTTCCACTACCATCTAATCTATAACCACTTATTATATTATCTTTATCAAATAAATTCTTACCACATATATTAATCTCATTATAACCACTTACATTATTTACATCTTGTGGACTGTCTGGTGATGGATTTTCACCTTGACTTGTCTGTCCTTTTAATTTCAAGCTTTTAAATCCTATTACATCAGTTATTTGCCCTTCTTCTATTTCTGCGGTTGTTGTTGCTGTGCCACTTGGATTTATTTTGTCTGTTGCCAAACTATTGTCATATATGCCTTGTTCTATGTGTGTCATTCTTGCTCCAGTTACTGCTGACACATCATCTGTCCACGTTTGTTTTGTATATGCCATTTCTCCTCCTATCTATACCCTTGAATTCGGTATATTTTTATTTTTGTTTGTGTACTTCTTGTTGGTGTCTGTCCTTGTACTAAATTCATAAAGCCTTCTGTTCCTCTTGATATACTTGTACCACTTATTGTTAGAGTTACCCAACCAAGTTGTACTATACCAGCACTTGTATGAAATGTTATTCCTTCAAGATTTACTTTTTTTCCATTTGGACTTGGTATACTTACACTTTTAAATGTTTCAAATGCAGTACCATTTCCATCTGTATTAGTTAATGTATATAGTATTTCTATCTCATTAAAGTTAGCTGATGTTTCTCCAAGAGTTACATTTCCTGTTGTTCCACTTGTATTATTATATAAGCTTACTGGTCTTAAAATATCAACATAGCTACTTCCATTCCATTTCTTTAATCCAGCTTTGAAATATGCGTCCATCTTGCTTTCAAAACCAGCTCGTTCACTAAATCCACCAAAACAAATGCCCATCAAACTTTGATGAAAATTCATTAGCTTTTCTGCTTGTGTTACAACTATTGTTCTACTTACACTACTAAATCTATCACTTGCGGTTAATCTAAAATCATACTCTCCACTCTCTGTTAATGCTTTTGTATTCGTTGTATTTAGTGTTAGTGCATTCCAAGTTTGAATTGTTGTAAAAGATGTACTTCCGTGATTAGCATATTGCAATGTAAATGTGTGAGTATTCTTATTATTCAAGCTTGTTATTGAGCCTTGCATTTGTGAAATGATTTGAGCTGGATTACTTGAATTTCTTGATACAACAAACTTTGTAATCTGTGGCTTTGTATAAGCTAATACTGATATTGTTCTTGTTGTACTTGCTGTTCTATTTCTACTGTCTTTTGCTGTTATTGTTATTGTTAGATTTCCGCTTTGCCCTATTACATTAGTTGTACCACTACTACTACTTGAGCTTGCATAAGTTGTACCACTTGCGGTTATTGTATAATTTGTGATTGTTGAATTATATATACCACTTGCTGTTATTGAGTAATTTAATTTACTTATACTTTGTACATAAGCTCCAATTGTTGAATAAGCAGTTGTTGCGTCACTTAAACTTACTGCACTTATAGATGGCTTTATACTTGCTGGTAGTGCCATATTCCTAATAAACTCATTACTCTCGCCTAACTTTGTTGCATAGCCACTATCTTGATAGGTTTCAATTACCGCACCAATCTGTATTGTTTCGCTACTTCCACTCCATTTAGCATATATCGTATTCAATTGTGCTGTTGTAAATGTATAATTATATGTTTGTTGACTTGCACTTTTATTGCCAAGATTTATAGTTGTTATTGCTATTACATTTGGAATTGACAATCTTAATTTGTAATAAAATCCAGTTGCTTTAGGTGTGTACTTAATTGTCATCTGTTGTGCTATATCAGTACCTTTATCAAAGCTATCAATTACTGCAAGTCTTGCTATTTGAGGTAATGCCCAACTTCCACTTGCTGATACATTTACTGCTATTGCATAAATACCAGCTTGTATATAAGCACTAAATGACTTATTTCCATTGTTATCATGAGTAAAGGTATAAGTACCCTCTGCTATTAAAGTTCCATTATATAATCGTATCCTCGTACTACTAGAATATACAACAGAATTGTCTATCTTTACTTGGAAATTACCACTCTCTACCCATCCAGTATTTGAGCCACTACCTTTTAGTTGCCAATATATAGTCGTTGTATTATTCGCAATGCTTTGACTTTGTACTTCCCAAGCAAAAGTTATACTTCTATTAGATTGTGCATTACTTGTTATACTTCCATTATTCGACATTAGCTTAACCTCCTCGTAAATGATAGACTTCCATTTGTTTCTGGTCTAAACTCAAAGTTACCTATAGCTAAAGATGTATTAAACACACCATTTGTTACTTGCATACTATCCTCATCAAAATAAGCTACTGTATTATCATTCTCATTTATCTTCAATTCATGATTAGTAAGTTGCAATGTGTATGGATTATCTGTCTTACCTAATGTCAATGTACCTGTTGTATCTTGAATATCATAATGAATATAATTCTTAATCTCACTTATTTCACTTTGAGTTCCATTAATACTTCTAGTTAATGTTTCAGTTGTTTGTGTTATGCTAGCTTCAAAACTTTCAGCAGTTTGTTGTAATTCGGATTTTGTTGAAAATGTTGTTGTTTGTTCTACTAAATCAGTAATCTGTGCATTTATATCATCTATATTTTCATTAATACCTGTTATTGCATTGTTTGTATCTTGAATATCTTGTAAAGCATTATTAGCACTCGTTTGAGCATTATCAGCACTTGTCTGTGCGTTATCAGCTTTTGTTGTAGCAGTATTTGCAGTAGTCTGTGCATTTTCTGCTTTTGTATTAGCAGTATTTGCTGTTGATTGTGCGTTGTCTGCTTTGGTTGTTGCTGTATTTGCTGTGCTTTGTGCGTTATTTGCTTTTGTCGTTGCACTATTTGCTGTGCTTTGAGCATTGGTTGCTTTAGTTGTTGCATTGTCTGCGGTTGATTGAGCAGTATTTGCTTTACTCAATGCATCATCTGCTGTATCTTGAGCATTATCTGCTTTACTTACCGCACTATTAGCAGTATTTTGTGCTGTTGTTGTTCTACTACTTACTTGATTTACACTTGTAGTAATTTCATTTGCTTTTTGATTGATAGCACTATTCATTTGCTCTGTTGTTGAATAGCTTTCTAATACTTGAGCAGTATTTGCATTTGCTGTACTTATTGCATCATTTTTGGCTTGGGTTGTTTCTGCCTTTGTAGAATAAGTTTGACTTACACTACTTGTTATTTCATTAGCCTTTTGATTTATAGCACTACTTGTTTCAGATTTAGTGTAATAATTTGTTGTTAGATTTTCACTTAAATCATCTAATTCATCTTGTGCATTATCTGCGGTTGTTTGTGCATTTGTTGCTGATGCTTGAGCATTATTTGCAAGTGTTACTGCGTTATTTGCGGCGCTTTGTGCTGTAGTTGCTTTTGTATTTACTTCACTTACATTTAAGTTGATTTCATTCTTTGCTATGTTAATAGCACTTGTCATTTGTGTTTCTGTTACATAGTTTGTTAATGTTTCACTTACTTGTGCTGTTATTTCATTTGCTTTTTGATTTATTTGACTTGTTACTTCTACTTTTGTTGCAAATTGTTCTGTGTATATATTAGTACACATTAATCTAGCGAATATATAACCAGTATAACCAACTAACTCAATTCTATAATCACCAGTCGTTAGATGTATGTCTGGGTATGGGTAATTTGTTATCACTGGAGTATCTAACAAAACAATGTCGCCATTTTCTAATTTACATTTCTTTTCTACTTGGCATATTTGCCCTTCGTATTCTAATGTGAATGTGTCATAATTCTCACTATCATAATAAAACAAGTTGTCTGGCAAGATATAATTGAATACTTCATTTGTTGTTAAGTTAGTAAACCTTAATGTTCTACTTCTTAAAATTGCATTGTTTCCAATTATTGTTTTAATACCAATAATCAAGTGACTTATTTGTTGTCCTGTTGGATGCATCTCAATTTTTACTGGCTCGCTTTCATTAATACTGTCCATTTCCAGCACACCAGTTAATGTACTATCACTTGTCGTTACATCTGCTATATCTGATATTTTTGCATCTATTTCATTTATAGATTGTTGCATCGTAACAAGCTTTTGATTTTGTTCACTTACATCTGATATAACACTCTCAATTGTTTGGTTTTGCTTATCAACAATCAAGTACGTTTGATTTATTCTTCTATCTGTTTTATCTGCCTTTGTATAATCCGTTTCTGTTTCTTTTGGCATTTCTGCATATACTTGTTCTTTTATACCTGTTGTTACTTCTATTTCATCATTTAGCATCAAGCATTGATATGTTTTATTATCTACTTGTACGTTGTATAAATCGCCAATCTCATAATATAAAATACCAGTACTGCTATAATCATTTATGTAATAATACAAGCCATCTAATGCGTGTAAAATACCTTGTAAATAATCACTTCTATCATTAAAATTCATTATTTGATTATCAACAATTTTTACTTCTGTTAATCCATTTTCAGTAACACTTTCTTCATCTCGTAAATAGACGTTATCACTTTCGCCACTTCTACTTAATACAATTGAATTTACTGGTCCGTATTTCTGCCCAAAGTCAACATTCACATCTTTTAGAAAATCCTCATCAATTGTATCGTTTGTTTGCGTAGGGTATTTTACAATTATTTCATCATTTCCATTCAAACAAATTATACTTCCAGTTGCTTGTGCTATTTCATCTAATATATCTCTGTATGTGTATTCTAATCCTAGATACAATTCACTTTGTATTTGTAAATTATCATTATAGAAGGATGTAGTTGCAACTGTTAAACCAATCATACTTGCCACTCTATTCAAGTAGTTCTTTATCGTTATAGGGTATGTGATGTGCATATCTTCATTTTTCCTCATTGAGTACAATAGCTTATCATAGCAAGTAATCTTATATGTTCCTTTATCTTCTTGCTTTTCAGATTTATTGACAATGTAATTACCAAAATTCAGCATCTCATAATCGTTACCAACTAATATTCCTATTTGACAATTCAATATAGTTCCAATTGGTATATCAACTGTAACTTCTATGTCTAATTGTTTCATTACTGATTTTAAAATAGCACCTTCATAATGTGGTGTAATTGAATATATTTCATCATCTATTGTTACATCATCATAAGTTATTATGCCTTTTAATTTTCTGCCTAATTGTTTTACTGTATTTTTAAATCCAGCTGTATGAGCTTTCATTATGCCCTCCTTTCTCTCGAAATAAAGGTACAACTAAAGCTTTCATTCTTTGTCATTATTTGCTTGTTTTCGTAACTCCAATCTCCAGTATATGTTGTTATCGTTTTATTCGAATTTGTTGTTGGGTCGTAGTATGTCAAACTCTGACTACCACTATCTAATATCGGTGCAATAAAGTTCATCTCTGCTTGAGTTAATTTTCTAAAAGTTAGTGTTATCTTCGGAAATATTCCAACCAATGTGCCACTAAATGAGCCTTTTAAGTTTCTTCCAGTATCACTACCCCATAGCTTATTGAATTCATATTTTGCACTTAATAAATATTGACCCATAGATACATTATTTAATTTTATTGAATTCCTATTTATAAACAATCTGTTGCACCTCCTTACATATTAAACGCAAAGTTTTGTTCACTTTGAATTTGCTTGATTTCTCTTGCTAAAACTCTACCATTCATTTCTGTTACATTTGTTAAGTTTACCAATACGTGCTTTCCAATTTCTTCACCCAATTGTGCCATTGCTTGAGCATCTGTTAATGGGATTACACCTTCTCTACCGCTTTCTCCTACAATTGCACCGCCTAGCATTGTTCCGTCTATTTGGCATATTTACAATACCACCACTTGCAAGTCTTGGTAAGCTAAATGTCCTTAAATGGCTTAAGTTAATTCCAGGTACTGCGTTAATAGTACTGATAAGTGAGTTTATTGCTCTAATTGGTGAATTTAAAATACTTTCAATTGCTCTTAATACACCATTTACCGCAGCTCTAAAAGCTCCACCAATTACTTCTCCAGCTTTTGCACCAAAGTTTCTAAACATATTAATTACATTATTTATTACACCACCAAACCAACTGGCAATTCCTCCAAATATACTTTTTATAAAATTCCACGATGCTGATACACCTGCTTTTATTCCTGTCCACAATAAATTGAAAAATCCTTTTACCGCATTAATTGCTTGGTCTGCTATATTTACTATTAATTGGAATGCTGTTTTTATAGTGTTTTTAATCCAATCCCATACTGCACCAACAATTTTCTTTAAGCCATCCCAAGCCATTCTCCAATTTCCAGTAAATACACCTTTTACAAATTGAATTAAACCATCTAAAATATTCTTCATATTCTTAAATGTGTTATCAAACCAATCTAGTATTAATTGCAAGTTTTTAACAAATAAATCGTAAATGTTGCCTATTGTATCGCCTAAATTATTTCTAATCCAATCTGCTCTATCTTTAAGCCAATTGATACCTTTTTGTAAAAATGCTTGTATTTCATCCCAATACTTAATTATTGTACCTACAATCAATACAATCGCACCTATAACAATTGCTGGTACACTTCCAATTAATATTCCAAGTCCAGCAATTGCAACTCCTATACCTTGTATAATTTTTCCAAAGTTTTTCCAACTAGGGTCTTTTAAATAAGCAAGTAATGCTTGTATAGTAAACACTATTCCAGCAACTAATACTCCAATGCCTAATGCTTTTATTGCATCTAATCCAAATTTCCAAGCCAACAATCCTGCTGCAATTCCAGCCATTACTGATAATATTAAGTCTTTATTTTCAATAATCCATCGTAACCATTCTGGTACATCTCCATTTAATGCACTTAAATCGAAGCTTGGCATTGCTCCTCCAGCTCCGCCACCTCCGCCACCGCCACTATCTGACTGGTCGCTTAACATATTAATTTCATCAAATCCAGCTAATTGTTTTCTTATTTCTTTAGCTGCTTTAGCTGCTCCACTTGCTCCTGCTTTCATCTTTTGAAAATCTTTTGCACTTGCTTTTCCAAATAAATTTATTCCAAACCAAGCATTCAATATCGCATTAATATAACCTAATAAGGTTGCTGCCAAATTTACAATGTACCTTAATACTGGTGCTATTGATTGAGCCAATGCGTATCTTATATATTCTATGTTAGCTGCATATTGTTTGTCGTAAGTGGCTAATGTAGAAGAGGCTTGTCTTACTGCCATATATGCACTTCTTAAAGCAAATATTCCAAGTGCTAATCTTGCTACTTTTCCAATTGCATCTTGTATAGTACTTCCAACACCTTTAAATTTGTTTTTCATTTCATCTACTTGTGCAACGTGTTGTTGCATTTTTATGCTTTCAATTTTTTGCTTATATTCTGATATATTTGAGTTTATCTCTTCGTGTTTTGCATTTAGCTCTACTACCCTATTTTTAATTGAATTTATTTTTGCTTCTTGTTCTTGTAATATACTATTGGCTTTCACATAATTATCTTTAGCATCTTGATATGCTGGCAAAAACTCTGATGGTCTTAACTGCATACCTCTTTCTTTTGCCCCTGCCTTTATAGCCTCTAGTTTGCTTATTTCATTTCTATAGCTTTCTACTTCTTTCCTTAAATCTTCATATCTATTTATTTCTTGCTGTAAACTTGATATATTTGCTTGTATTGTTATGTCTTTACTCTCTTCTTTTTTCATTTTCTTTTCTAGCTGTGCTATCTGTCTATCAAATTTATCTGTGCTTAACGTTGTGCCTATAGTTATTTCTCCATCCACTTTACAACCTCCCTTCTAAATATTTATTCCTAAAGATTTGTAAAATGCTCTTGCACTCTCTTCTTGTTCTTTTGTCATTTCTACTTTTTCTTCTTTACAATATTTTTGTTTTAACATCTTTTGTGCATCTATTACTTTTTGCCTTTGTTTATTATCTTTGATTTCTTTTACATCTTGATTTAAAATACTTATTATTCTATTCAATATACAACAATTACCAAACTCACTTGTACTTAAACTCTGTAAATCATTATAAAAGTCATACCAATGTAAATACTTAAGCTCAAACGGGTCATATTTATAATCAAACTTAAAACTTGCTTTGATTAATCCTATACACTTATTAAAATCCAGTTCATAATTTTCATGAGGTTCGCTTTTAAGAAGTTTTTTATCTTCACCTAGTAAAAGATATTTCATTGCAAGTTCAAGCAATTTATTTTGATTTTCGCAATCCAATCCTTTTTCTCCAAATAGCTTATATATAATTGCCATTGCTCGTTCTATATCGCCAATAGATGCATCTTGAGCTATTGTGTTACATTCTAATGCTATTCTGAAATCTGTATTAATCTCGTATAATTCATTATCTACATTTACATACTTTGGATTATTCAATTACATCATCTCTCTTTTTATTTGAGTATTTTGACATTATTTTTTTCTTCATATCATCTGCTTTGATTTCAAGCTTTGGTAATATTACTTTTTCGATTATTTCATCTATCTCGTCTAATCTAGCAAGTGTTAAGTTTCTGCCATTTAAAAGCTTTTCTACTCCATCTTTACCTAAAAACATATTGTATATTTCTGCTTCTTTTTTAAAGAATTCGTTTGTAGCTTTAATTCTTGCCTCTTCATTTGAGCTAAATAATTTCTTACCTTTATGGTCTTGCTTCTTATCAATAATTGCATATTGGTTTCTTAAGTATTCTCTATTCTTTTTGTCTTGCTCAACCATCTCTTGTAATTTAAGTAAATAATCTAAATCGTTCAAATCAAATTCTAAATAGTTTCCTGTATCTTTTCCTGTTTCATCTATAATTTTTAATCTTAATACATCCTCATCTTTTTTAAGTTGAATTGTATTATCGCTTTTGATGTTAATCTCTGCTTCCATAATATTAATTCCTCCTTATAATTTAAAAAAGAGGTCAGAGGTGTTGCCCTCCAACCTCTCAAGGTTTTATAATGTTGGTGTAAATGTTGGTACTCCACTTGCTATTGTTACTGTTCCAGCTTGTGGGTCACCATCATAGTAAATATCGTATTCTATTTCTTCACCGCTATAAGATGTTACTGTGATTATTGCATCGCTTTGTTTTGCACTATAACTTCCTTGTGTTCCGCTCCAAGTATCTACATCCAATACTTTTGTTTTATAGTTCAATTGGTCACGTCCTTGAGCAACAAACTCAAATTCTGGGTCATTCTTATAGCATTTTTGTGTTACACTACCTTGTTTTTGGTTTGATGTATGGTCATTTCTTGCATTATCTTCAACAATCCATTTTTCTGTATCTACTTGTGGGTTGTATGATACGGCATATTCATTAACACCTACTCCTAATACTGCCCAAGTTCTTGAATTTCCTGTTGGTGTTGTATCAATGTATGTAATGAATTGACTTCTTTTAATCTTTTCAATGTTATCTGGTACTACTGCTAATCCCATTGTTAATCCTCCTTTTTAAAGTAATCTTGTATTTGCTTTGGTGTAAGAGGCTCAATAAAACCTTTTTCATTTAGTTCTATTAATTGTTCTTTCGTCTTTACTTCTATCTCATCGCCTTTATCATAGAATACTCCATTAAATTGGCAATTGATTTTTGCAATTGGTTTCATTATCACACCTCCCTATATTCTATTTGTATTTGTATGTCAAACTCTGCTGTGTTTGTATTTGCATTGTTTAAACTTCCGCAATTTAAACAACTTATGCTTTGAATTCCATCTATATCTGGCAATATATTATTGTCATTTTTTTGCTTAATTAGTTTTTCAAAAGTTTCAAAAAATCCAATATTTTCTATATTAGTCATAGTATCTGCACTATAGTTAACTCTACTTCTAAATGAATAAACATCTCTATTCAAGAAATTACCAATAATCCATTGCTCTTGCGTAGGATTTACTGGTATTTTATCTAATGAGTAGTTATTAGGTTCATTAGATAAAAAGTTAATATTCATTTCTCCGTATTGTTCAATTAATTCAGATATAACACTCATCAAATATGTTCTTAATTTTGTTACTCTTAAATCATTTACCTCTATTGACATATTCTTGCACCTCTTTAATTACATCGTTCATTTCAGCACTTACCATCCTTTTGTCCCAATATGGTCCTGTTCCGTGGTGTAGTATAGTTTTTTACTGGATGCCCATTTACTACTCCAATATATTGTGCGTGTGCATAAAGACTTTCATAAGTTATATAATCAACACCTTTATCAACTATATCTCTTAAATTTCCTGTGTCCATTGGCACATACTTGTCTATATGCTTATAACAAGTATCTGTCAAAAATCGTTGTACTTTACCACCGAGGGTTTATACCTAAATCTGCTTTTATTACACTTATTGGCTTAAGTTTCATATTACTTTCCTCCAAGATGTACGTGCGGATTATTTCCATATTCGTTGATTGTTATACTTGTTACATTGTAAAACTCATCTAGGTCACTTTGCTTTGTTATTGGCGGATTTACTCCAATTGTTATAATATCGCCTATTGTAAATAATTCTGTATCTGTTACAAACTCCATTGGAATTCGCACATTTATATCATTAGCATTTTCATAACCTCTATTGATTGAGCTTCCTTTACCACCAAAATGCCAAGCCTTTTCAAAAGTATATCTTTCCCATACTGGTAACTTATTTGCATCTAGTGTTTTATGATAATATGTTATACTTCCATTCGTTATCATTTTTCCACTCCTACATATAAATATGGTGTGCCATCTTCTAACCTGCATTCTGTTAAATATGTTTTGATTATAGTTTTAATTCTTTCAACATTAGCTTTTAAGGTACTTTCATTTGCGGTTAAATAACTTACACTATAGCCATCTGTATTTTCGCTTGCAATGACTTTTGAGCCATCTCCACTAACTGATAAGTTGTTATATGAATTAATTTCATTGATTAACATATACATACATACTTTGACTTCATTAATTTGACTATCTAAATCCATCAACTTACCTGTTGTATATTTATCAATGTCTTTGCGTGCTTCTATTTCTAACATATTAAAAGGTGTCTCTTCAAGAGTACCACCTAAATCTTGATATTCTTGATATGTCAAGTATTGATTTGTAAACTCCATTTAGACACCTCCTATTTTATAAACTTGCAACTTCTCCATTGTAGAAGATTAAATCTTCCATAACTGCTTTTGTTCCTTTGTAAGCAAACAAACCAAATGCTGTTGCATCTGATAATTCAACTTTTTGTGGATTGTATATAGATGTCATAACTGGTTGAGCAACTGCTCCTCTTACCATTACAACATAGTTAATTCCTGTTGGAAGGAATACACTTGAATAAATATTTACGTTGTTGAATGTTCCTTGCTCATAGTTTGGTACAACACCTAAATTATTTGAGTTTGAAATAGAATTAATTTTATTTCTTAATTTTCCATATATTGCTGGACTTGCAACTATTTCAACCAAATTTCTTGGTACACCATTTACAAAGTCATTCTTAACTGTTTCAACCTTTTCAATTGCTTCTTCTATTTCATCTTCGATTGATGCTCCTGCTGTTGCTGTAAAAGATGTTCCAGCATTTACTGCTTCTGTAAAGAATTTATTGTCTAATTCTCTTGCTAATGCATCTTGATGATTTCTTGTTCTTCTTTCGATTAAACCACCAACACCATATGTTTTAAGGTCTTTTTCTTCAACTTCTTCAATATATTCTGTGTCATCATTAATTGCAATTACAACTGGTTTTGCTTGAACCTTTTGTCCTGCTCCTGCTGTTCTTGCTGTTCCATAAGCATTTCCACTTACGTTTACAAATCTTTTTGCTTCTACTGTTCCTGATGTAGGGTCGCCTGATAGGTCTTGATTTTTCAATCTTGATGCTAATGTAACTGCTTGTAAATTCTCAATAACTTTTCCATATTCTTCTGCTAACTTATCTTTTCCTGTTGTTTGTAATTCGATACTTAATGCGTCTATTCTTGCCATTTTCAATTCCTCCTTTAATTACCATATAATTGGCATTTCTTTTTTATTGTTGTTTTCTTCGCTATCTCCCATTCCAGCCATATCAGCTACTTTATTAGGATTAGCGAAAATATCTGATTTGTCTTTAGTTAATTCATCAAACAAATCTTTTGCTGACTTTCCACCATTTTTGCTATCTTTTAAAGCACTTTTAACATCATTGATTATTGCATTTTTAGTGTACTCATTTACAAATTGCTTATCTCCAAATGCTTCAATAATATTTTTAGTTAGAATTTCATCATCTTTTTTGGCTTTTTCATCAGCTATTCTTTTTTGTTCTTTTGCTTCCATATCTGCTATTGTGCTTTTTAGATTTTCTAATTCTTCAGACTTTGGAGCTTTCTCAATTTGTCCTTTCAAATCTTCAATAGTGGTCTTATAACTTTCAACATCCTTTTTAAATTGCTCTTCTAATTTTGACTTTTCATTATCTACAACCTTGCCACTCTCGGCTAATATGCCTTTAATATCATCTTTTGACAACTTGGTTTTTGCTTCTCCAATTTCTAAATTCTCTAAAAAATCCTTTAAACTCATAATATTTCCTCCTCGACTTTTTTTCGTTGGTTAGCTCCAACATAGAATTCAATATCTTTATATCAACGGTTTTACGCATAAACCGATAAAGCCTAATTTCACTTATATTCTAGCATCGCTTTTAAATTCGTGCAATTTATAATACTCTTCTTGATTTTCTTTTTGGCTTTTCTACTTTTTTTACTTCTTCTGGTACCACTTCAATAACTTTTACATATGCTCTTTTATTTGCATTGTTTGTTGTTAAGTATTCTACCATCTCTTCAGTACATTCAAATATATCATTTACAAATAAATGTCCTTTTTCATTTTTGTCTAAACTAGCTCTTTTGATGTTCTTTAGTTCATCAAATTTACCTAATCTAAATTCTTCAATAACTTGTACTTTTATCATTTTTTCCTCCTTTCTAGTATTGTTGGTATGTTCCTGCACTTACCTTTTGTATGCATCGTTTTATTCTTTCGTTAAGTATTGGTATCATTTCTTTATGCTTTAGATTTTCAATTAGTTGTAATTGATGCCCTATATGACACCACGCACTTGCATTCCATATGCCATTTCTTACTAGACTTACACTATTGTTAGTGTTTGTTCTATTCCATACATACAATACTTTTTTTAAGTTCTTTACTTTATCAAAATCAACATTATCTGCTTGTCTATAACTCCATACTCTATCTTCCATTAATGTATCTTCACAAAAATATACAATCTTATCTTTTCTGATTACTCTTGCCCAAGCTGTACACCATACTTTATTATCACTTAAAAAGAAATCTTTATAATTATCATATTGGTGCAACTTTGTTAAGAATACACCATTATTGTTAATGCACTCTAATCCTATTAGCATTAATTCGTGATTGTATAGTTCTTGATTGATAGTTTCTAATACTTGCTCGTTTTTCCACCAATCATCGCTATCTAAAAAACAAAAGTAATCAAATTCTAAATTATCAAGTGCATAATCTATTCCTACATTTCTACTTCCGCCATTGTATCTTTTGCGTTTATTCTCAATTAAATGAATTCTTTTATCTTTGTAACTTTTAATTGTCTTTATTGATGCATCTGTACTCATATCATCAACTATTATCAATTCAAAGTTCTTATATGTTTGATTTATTATGCTATCTATACAATTTCTTAAATATGTCTTTCCGTTATATTCTCCGTGGTCATTATTACAATTAGGCACTATTATCGCAAATGTATAGTCTTTTCTTTCAATTGGTTTTTTCCAATCATTACTTTTTACATTAGACTTTACTAAACAAGGAATATTATAATCAGTCAAATTTACTTCGATACCAATTAATGCATCTTTATGAATGCAATGCATATTCAATTTTAAAAGCTCTTCTAATGGCTCATCTTCAAATACATAAATATATTCAAATTCAGTAAAGTCTTTTATTTTTTTAATTGCTTTTTTATCAATAGCAACTCTCATACTTTAACCCTTCTATAACCTGCTACACTCATTCTTTGTTTCTTTGGTTTTAATCCGCTTATATTGCATAGCTCATTATATTTATGTGTTAATTGTGTTATCTTTAATTGACTTTGTTGTACTAACTCATTATCTCCAGCACTTCTTGCTAATATTTGCGTATCTTTTTGTTTTCGTATTGCTGTTTCTATTCGCCTTTGTAATTGTGTTCCTTCGTACATAGTATAATGCTTACCTTCATACTCAAAACCGCTTAAATTGGCTTCTCGTATGTCATTTAGTTGCTCATCTGTGTATTCTGGCTTACTTACACCTAATACAATAGTAAAAATCTTATGATAGCAATTATATTCGCTTATATGTCTTTTATCTGCTCCATCGTATGTATTACCTTGATAGTCTGTTGCAATTTCTCCGTTTTCTAGCTTTTCGTATTCTTCGTTGCTAAATTGTCTGCCTTGTATATCTGCATGGTCTGGTGCTGGATTTGCGTGTACTGATATTTCAATACCATCTGCATCATATTCTTTACCAAACCTTTTAGATGTTTCGTTGCTTACTTGTCTTATACCATCTAACATACTCATTCTAACTGCACTATCTAGCCTTCTAGTCTTACCACTTGCGTATTGTACTAATCCACTGTTGCCTAACTCTTTTAAGGTTTGTCGCATACTTGAATAAAAATCTTGCTTACCTTGAGATACACTTAATATTGCTTTATCTATTGTGTCTTGATAGACTTGTTGTAATTGCTTAAATTCTCCATCTTGTATTAATCCTATTGCACTTGTATTGGCTATGTTCTTATACATATTAGCTGTTAATGTAGCAATACTCATTACTTGGTTTTGTAATGCTGTGTCTTTAGCAAATGGAATATAATCAATACCTCTATATCTATAGAATTGTTTAGCAAATTGTTTGTTATTTTTTGCCACCTCTTCAAATATCTTGTATATGTCTTGTACATTCTTACCACTTACTCTAGCCAACTCTTTTGCTATCTCTTCATATGTTCCACCATATTTCAATATTTGCCCTAATTGATAAGCTTGACTTGGTGTTAATGTGCTTATTTGTTTTATTGCTTCGCCAATCTTTTTTAGTATATATGTATTGGCTTCTTCTATTCTTGTTGTTAAATGTTCTGCCAATCTTTCCTCTACTTCTTGCGATAACATAAGCTACCACCTACTCTTCTGCATTATTTGGTATTAATTGCTCAACACTTGGTTCACTTGCTTTTATTTCTTCTATTGCTTTTTGTGCATCCTCAATTGTTTCATCTGGCTTCAACCATTGTCTAACTTCTACATCTGATACAATACCTTTACCTTGTGCTGTTATTAATTGAGTAAATGCTTCTTGGCTATCTTCTAATAATGAATAATCCCAATCAAAGCTTACTTCGTATTCGCCTTGTGGGCTTAAGTTATAAGCATTTGCAAGCACATTAGCACTATATAAGAAATCTTCAATTCCTTTTTCAACATTTGAACGCATATCGTCTACAATTGTGAATGTGTCATACATACTTCTTTTTATTTCTGTTGCTGTTGCGTTAGATGTGTTTACATCACTCAATATTCCTGCTGATGTTCCTATCTCGTGTTCTAATCTCTTAAATAATTCCTGTAATCTATCTGTATATGGTCTAAATTGTGGGTCAAACACTTCAAAAAAGTCATCTTGTCCACTATCAATCTTTTTAAACAATCCATTTGTTGGCAATGCATCTTTACCATTAAACATTGTTACATCTGCACCAACAAAAGCTTCTTTTAATTTGTATTCTCTAAATAGTTGCTTCATTGTTTCTTTGATTTCTGCTATTGTGCTATCGCATCCATATGTTATTGGTACACCATACTTATCATCTGTTTTTCTATTATTAATTGGGCTTTTAATGTAACCAAATAGCACTCTATCAACACCTGTTATTGTTTGGCTTTCTGTTATGTTTTTCCAAAAGTCTGGAGTTGGTATTTTCTTTCCTTCCTCATCACTAAATTGCTGTGTTATTGTTATATTCTCATTTTCAACTTTATAATTTGTCCATCTAATATATGTCTTTTCGCCATTTAATGATTGTACTTTTCTTTTCTCTGCAAGTACTGTAGCACCTATTATGTTTTCTCCATCTATTTCATCTATTGTTAGTCTATTTTGTGGTACTATTGAATAATATATCTTTCCGCCTTTTACATATGGAACAATTATTACTCCACCATAACCAAATCCCATTGATGTTATTTTCTTTGCTCTTTTCCACATTGATTGTGTTGTTTTATCTAATAGCTCTACTCTTGCATTCTCTCCTGTTATATTGACATTACTATCATTAATAACATAGTTAGCTAACTTATTACTAAAAATCGAATTAAAGTTAATGTCATCAATTCTTTCATACTCATTAGCATACTTCTGATTGTCCTCAACTTCTTTTTGTGTTGTTTGTGTATTTACCTTAAAGATGTTCTGTAAAATCCATAAGAAAATATTCTTTAGCATTTTTCCCTCCTATATTTGTATTATGTTACGAAAAAGTTTTCTGTTTGAGAATGGCATACAATACATAATGTTATACAATTATCTGCATCCATTATCAGTTCAGGATGCTGTTTTCGTGATTTTATATGATGCACTTGCAATCTATTTTTACTACCACAATTTTGACAACAATAGCCATCTCTTTCTAATATGCTTTTTCTAAAATTATCATAATTTTTATAAAAAGCCTTCTCTTGCTCATTCTTTTTTACATACTTTCTTTTTTTAGGTGTTTTGTCGAGCTTTTTATTTAATTGGTTAATTTGTTTTCTTAAATAATCAATCTCATCTCTTAATAGCCTATTCTCTTCAAATAATCTTTTGTTATCTTCTCTTAAATAATCAAGATATAAGTCTGTATTAGTTCCTCTATTTTTTTCTAGCTTATTTACAATAACTTTTAATGTTCCAAAATATTCATTTTCCATATTTTTATATTCCTTACTGTCCTCTTTTTCGTTCTGTTACATCGTTTATTTGTCGCATAAATTTAGTCCAACTATATTCAAATGCATCCATTGTATCTATGTCGCTTGTAAAATCATCTAATCTTGTATCTTCTTTTGCATCTTCATCCCATAATGCACTACTTATCGCATCAACTAAAGTCTTGCATTCATCTTCGATATACCAAAACATATCGTATGCTAACATTGTTCTAAATAAATCAATCCTGTCGTTAATAGGCTCTTTTATACATCCTCTTACTAATGCATTTACACCTCGCACAGGAGCTCCTTTTCTTAATCCTCTTATTAACACGACTTCTTCATTGTCTGGGAACATATAGTCAATATTGCACTTATATTTGAATTCCATCTTTTTAGCAAATTCTATCTCTAATTCAAATAAATCATCTGGGTCAATATCTCCCATATGCTTTTCACTACCTAGTGCTATTATTTTTTTAAAATCATAGCTTACTCTCGTACACACAAATGCTTGCCCAGATTTGTTGCCACCATAGTCAATGCCAATAATTGTATAACCTTCTGGAAGAGGCTCGTCTTTATTCCATATATACTTTTTAGGATTATCAGCAAATCTCTTATATATTAATCCTTCAGCATTGCACCATTGCCCTAATATCAACCTGTTATAATAAACTGTTCCCTCATATTCCTTGCATAAATTATCAACAAACTCTTTACTCAAGAATGGGTTATCAAATATTGTATAGGATTGTACATATGCATCTATTCCTTTTTCCTCTATTACATCAAGGAAATCCGTTTTAAACCAATGTGTATTGCTTTCTGGATTTAATGCACCATCAAAGCAACTATATGGCTTGTCTAACGAGCCTTGTATCATAACAAACACTTCTTGACACCATTTAGCAATCTCATCTCCATATGCATATTTTATAGATGTACCTTGTATCTTACTTACTTGATTTGCTTTTTCGCATCCTAAACAATATACCTCTTCTCCAAATAAATATGCAATGTTCTGACTACTTATTGGTGTTATTAATTCATTACCATATATTTCTCTTAATGGTTGCAATACGTTTCTTTCTATTGTTCCTTTTGATACACCAAAAATACAATTAAGTCCATCTTTCCCTTTACGTTCTATTATTCTTTTGGGTATCATATAAAGAATATCAAGATATGTTTTACCACATCTTCTAGCACCTACTTTGATATTATATCTGTGAATAGCATTTCTGATATATTCTTTTTGCTTATCACTTATTATCATTCTTTGCTTCTTCCTCTATCTTGTTTAGTAGTTCTTCTACTTTAACTAATTGTGGATTTTGCACTTCTATTGTATCTCTCCATCCTAGTTGTTTTAATGTAAACACTGCCATTGTTTGAGCTAGGTTTCCTTTTATACCCTCTCTCTCCAAATATGCTTCCTTTTTATAGAGTAATTCTTTTATAGACTGAGCTAATTCTTCGTCTTTTCTCTGCATTTGCATTATGTAATCGTAGTTGTAATGCTTTAGATAGCATAGTTCTTTTAGTATTGGGTATTCCGTTGTATTAGTATAATCAACAATGTCTTTGATTAAGTTGTCATACTTTCCTGTTTTCGGTCTTGCCATTATGCATCACTCCTTCTTTAATACACTTTTTTACTATTTTGTCGCAATTATCTTTCTTAACGCACTTGTCACAATAGTATTTTTTCAATCTTCTGTATTCAAATATCAAGCTTTCCATTCTTTTGTTTTTCATAGGCTTTCTCCAATAAAAAAAGAACAACCACAAGGCTAATGATTGCTCTTCTATTCTTTTGTGTAGGAATTATATGTTGAGGTAACTCCCATTTACAATATATCACAAAGAAAAGTCGAAAAAAATCCAAAAAAATACCAAAATTTTACCATATTTTTACCCCAACTCTTTATTATATAATCTAATCAAGTCATCAATTGGCTTGCCAAGTCTAGTGTTTATTGTCTTTGGCTCGCACGTTCTGTTATACATCTTAAAATATACTTCAGTGATAACTTGATTAATTGGTAATCCATCAACATATACCGCAACTATAATTGCTCTATCACTTTTCTTTAATGCATCAAGAAATCCATCTACAAAGTCTTTTTCTCGTTCTTTTTCTGCTATCTTAAGTTTTATTTCGTTGATTTGTTGCTTTAGCTCTGCTTCTTGCTTTTCTTTGTTAATAACTGTTTTTGCAACTTTATCTCCAACTTTGTTCTTTGATTTTATATTAACATCATATTTAGTTGTTATATTCAAATCATCTTCATATAATTGCTGTTCTATATCAGATAACTTTCTTTTTAATTCCTTTAGTATGCTACAATTCCTATTGTATCTTTTCATTTTCTCAATAACAATTTTTCTCTCTAGCATCTAACCACCTACTTCTAATAATATATTAATAATTGTCTTAACTATTGCAACGATAAAGTACAATACACCAGATAAAACAATTAATAATAATATCTTGTATATAAATTCTTTCATTTGTTTATTCTCCCGATTTAATTTGTTTTGCGGTTTCTATAATTGCTTGTTGATATGGTATGTCTTTATCTTGCACTTCTTTGCTTAATTCATTAAATGGTACTAAACTAGGGTGTAATTTGTTATGTCTGTTCGTTTTACACGCCCAAGCATTATGTACATCTTCCAATGTAGTGTTTTCACCAGTTGTTAATACTAATAATGTATAAAAATCTACATATAGCATATCTTCTATGCTAATTACTGCAACACCATATTTTTTCATATTATTCATTAACTTTTTTCTTAATTCAAATACATAATTTATATAATACTCTTCTTCATTCATATTGTATTTCCTCACTATAAATAAATTTATAATAACCGCCTCTTTTACTTTCCTGCCACCACAAAAACCAAAACCACGTTTTGCTTAATTCATTTATGAATTCTTCGTTTTCGCTCCAACCACCTGTTGTTAATTCTAATGTAATATTTCCATTTTCTTTTTCTTTACATACTTCTAATGAACCATAATCACAATTCCAATATTTTTTTATTATATCTAATCCATAACCAAAAAAGTTTGTGTTTAATTTATCTATTTCTTCGTCACTCATCTTCTTAACCACCTTCTTGGTCACTTTCTTGACCACTAACTAATAATTCATCTAACATTTTCATTGCATAGTAATAGTCATCAGCATTTGCCCAAGCAATGCTTTTGTCCCACTTTGCTTTTACTTCTTTTATTTTATCTTTTACAGATTTTACGCCTTTATCAAATATTAATTGACATTCTATCTGCACTTTTCTATCTTCAATATCTTCTAATCTGTCCACTTCACTCATTAATGTAGAAATATGACTTAAAACATCAACATTGTCATAATCTTCAATATCTAGCACCTTTTTTAATTCCTTTATGCTAATATAATTCTTTTCTACATACTCTTTAGATATTACTTTGTTATTCATCTTTCCTCCTCTTCGTGATATTCTATTACATTTGCACCAACTACTCTGTAATCAACATCTAATCTATCATCACATATTATTAATTCTTTACCATTCCAATAACCTCTACCTACTGGAATATCTGCATTTCCTTTTATTCGCTTTATTACTATGTAACTGCCATCTTTTATTTGTCTTATTTCTTTTCGTACTTCACTACTCCACTTGTATTTTGATTTGCTTGTATTCCCCTTTGAGCTTGTTATGTATAACTTATAATAATTAGTCATTTGTTTCTCCTAATAATTCTTCTAAATTTGTAATTATCGTTCTTCTGATATCTTCACTTGTTAATTTATCGA
>Ga0326511_10000784_pt1 | contig 27544 bp, 20 predicted proteins | sample 0_2496_0518_D_FD_203701 | JGI IMG/M metagenome (GOLD analysis project Ga0326511, IMG submission 203701) | Bovine rumen microbial communities from UC Davis, California, United States - 0_2496_0518 | ecosystem: Host-associated > Mammals > Digestive system > Stomach > Rumen | place: USA...
GGGGATTTCTTGACTATAAACGTGTAAATAAAGGTAAAAAACGAGTATAAACGATTAAATAAGGCTAAAATATGAACCGATTGTTTGGTTTGCAACATAGAGGGGGCGGTTCTGGTGATCATTTTTTTGAAGAAAGATTTGCCCTTCGGTCAATTTGTCACGACTCAACAAATGATATGCAAGCATTTCTTTGTATTCACTGCTCCAAAATTTACTCCTTGGTCAATTTTGTCACGACTCAACAAATGAAATGCGAGCATTTCTTTGTTTTCGCTGTTCCAAAATTTGGCTGTTTATGGAAAAATCGGAAAAGTTTTTGCGGGATGAAAAATAATGTTTATTTTTGCATCGAATATGGCAAAGAACTTATATATCATCAGCGGCTGCAACGGGGCTGGAAAGACAACGGCCTCGTATACTGTATTGCCTGAAATATTGGACTGTAGAGAGTTTGTCAATGCTGATGAGATAGCACGAGGCTTGTCACCATTCAATCCTGAGAGTGTGGCTATTGAGGCAGGTCGTTTGATGCTGAGCCGCATTGAGGAACTATTAAGGCGCAACGAGTCGTTCTCCATAGAAACCACCCTCGCCACTAAGTCGTATGTCAATCTGGTGCACAGGGCACAATCTCAAGGCTATACCGTCCGACTTTTATTCTTCTGGCTGAACTCTCCGGAGCTGGCGCTGCAACGTATTGCAGAACGTGTGGCAAAAGGAGGGCATAATATTCCAGAACCCATAGCAAGAAGACGCTACGTGGCCGGCATCAACAATCTCTTTAATTTGTTTATGAGTGAAGTTGACTACTGGGATGTATATGATAATAGTGAATATCCTCGCAAACAAATTGCTTGCGGTGGAAAGGATGCTGGAACAGTAATTTGCAACGAATTATTATTTGCTAAAATTCAGAATTATGTCAGATAAAGAAGTAAAAGAGTTCTCAGAGAAGCTGAGAAACGGTTTGGAGATTGCTGAAAGGCGAATGCTGGAGGAGAAGGCACTTCGTGGTGAGGATATTATCGTATCCTCTGACGGTAAGACTATTGAGCGTATTCCCGCAAGACAGTTGCTTTAACGTGAAAGAACAAGATCGCGGGGTCGGTTCTGGTGATCATTTTTGAAGTAAAAATTTACTCCTTGGTCAATTTTCTCACGACTCAACAAATGATATGCAAGCATTTCTTTGTATTCGCTGTTCCAAAATTTGGTGGTTTATGTAAAAGTGTGTATTTTTGCCCTCGGTATATAGACAAGAAAGAAACAACGGTTCATTGAGAACCGTCACCAATTTTCTAAATCATTTAAATCCAAAATAGTATGAACGCATTATTGCCCAGGATTCAAAAACCTGTGCCTATGAATATACGGGAATAATGAATATTGTTAATAACAATACTGCGAAAAAATGAAAAATAGACTGTCAGACTGACAGAACGCCGATAAACACAGGGCCTGCAGTCTTGAAAAGAGTGACAGAGACTGACAGGAGACTGACAGGAATTTTCTTTACAAACAATGGTTTTGGAAAGTAAAAGGGGTGCTTTTGCACAAAATTCTCTAGAGAATTTGTTGCGATAGCAGTCCTCTTACAGCAAATTCTCTAGAGAATTTCATTTTGGCAAAAAGTAATGGTTTTGATTTACTTTTTTTATTATTGCTTTGCTCCTTTCGATTATTCGTTGTATCTTTGTGCCGTACCTAAACACGAAAACCATGAATCGACGAGTCGGAAAGTTTATGAGGAAGATGACAACTGATGGCAACCATGAACAATATAGAACATTGTGTTTGTTCATGTTGTTCCTGTTTTGGCACGTTTCAGTATTTTCCCAATCAGAACATCACCTCTATGTAAGTCCTCTCAAAAAGACAAATGCAAAGAAAGGAGTATTTGCTACTGTTAACGAAGCATTATGCAAAGCAGAAACGTTTGCCGATGATAACGTGTGGACGACCATCCATATCGCCCCAGGAGTCTATTGGATAGACAATCCTGACGACCCCGTTGTCCGCAGGCCGGAACCTGGCGACAACATCCCTTATGGTATGAAATTGCATTTGAACAAGACACGCATCATCGGTATGGGAGAAAATCCAGAAGATGTAGTGCTGGCGAGTAATCGCGGACAGACACAAGGGGCAGAGGGCAATTTCACCATGTTGCATATCACGGGTGATGATATCCTGGTCGAGAACCTGACATTCGGCAATTATTGTAATGTGGACCTTGATTACAAGCGTGATCCACGACAGAGTCGGAAGCATCGTGCCGATGCCATTGTGCAAGCACAATTGATTATTTGCAATGGTGACCGGTATGAGGCTCATCGCTGTCGTTTTATCTCCCGATTAAACCTATGTCCTTTTTCTGGAGCACAACATGCGCTGTTTGAAGATTGTTATTTTGAATGTACCGATGATGCTCTCTGTGGAACCGGCACCTATCGGCACTGTCGCTTTACGTTCTTTTCCAGTAAGCCTTTCTATTGCACCTCTCCGCAAGGAGCCGTTTTTGAGGATTGTGACATCTATACAAAAGTGCGGGGTGTACAATATCTGACAAAAGTTTCCGATCCCGTGACGATGCGCAACTGCCGCTGGACAAGTGACGACCCCAACCTGACGATCGAATGGACGAAGAAACCTGATCCGAAGAAATTCTGCCTCATGGAAAATTGCACGTTAAACGGAAAGCCGCTTGACGTACCGACACCTCCCGATGTTCCTATGCCCGTTACGACACCCCTGTTGCCTCTGGCAAACCAACCGATATTGGAACAGGATCGGTGGACGTTGGATGCCTACAAGCCAAAAGATACAGCCAACTACGACTGGAGTGTGAACACAAACAAGTCTGCCTGGTGTTATGGTGAGGGAATGGATGGTGCAGAAGGTTGCTACGGTATGATTCAGCATGTTCGTGGTGCACGGATGATGTACACAGGAAAAACGGATGAAACTTATCGTGACCAGACGCTGACTATCGAACTCTCACCTTGTAAATCAGCCGGACAGGGTTTCGGTAGTGCTACAGGTCAGTATTTGGATATATGTATCAAATTTGACACCCATACTTTGACCGGCTACGGACTCCGTTTTGTACGCACACCTGCCTACGACAGAGCGGTAGAGGTTGTATTGGTTGCTTATCACGAGGGGGATATTACTCCATTATGCCCTGCTGAAAAATGTGAACTCTTCAAGAAAGGCTGTCGCATCACACTCGCGGCAAAGGGAAATACGTTATCTGGCCAGATCGAAAATGGTGACCAGCATCAACAACTGACAGCTACTATCGACCAACCCAATCGTTTTGGCGGCATCCATATCCAGCATACAGGATCTGTGGGAGCTTCCGCTACCGTCATACAGTCCATCCGTTGTACCTATGAATAATAACCAAAGAGCGTCTATGAAAAAGAAATTATTTTTATCCTTACTATTGGGCGTTGCATCGTATTTACCCATTGATGCACAAAACACGATTGAAAGCATTCGCAAGGAATATCAGGCTGTCCACGAGATGATGGACCTGATGACGCCTGACGAGGACGGCAATTATGCGATGCCGCCTGAATACTTCGACCTGCGTGTGGTACAGAATCTTCCTGCCACAGGACCACATCATGAAAACATCCGTATGTATTATGGTGATTTGCCGCCGAAGTATGAGGGCGATCCCTATCCTCCTCACTTCCTTCGTTTTGCGACGGCGAAATATAATTTTGCTGCACGCGAGTTCTATGAGGAGTATCTCTACGATGACAAGGGACGGGTGATGTTCATCTATGCGATTACACCCGACGTTGTCCACGATGGCAAAATGGTTCCTTACGAACTACGGATGTGGTTCGACGGTAAACGACTGTTACGCTTGACTGTTAAGAAAGCAGAAGGCGTGATAAACCCCGATATAGCAACCCTCAAGAAAACCCCGTTCATAGAGGAATATTCAGGCAAAACCATTCCAGAAAAATACAAGGAGGAGACAGACCGCTGCAAAGAGCGCGCCTCGCGTTTCCTAACGATGTTTAAAGGTATGGATGAGAACACATACCTTTAACTCGTCATGCTTTACTCTCCGAAGATTTCTTGGAGTTTCTTGCCCAATTTCTCTCCACGCAAGTCACGGGCAACAATTTTACCAGTGGGGTCAACGAGCAAACTGGCAGGAATCGCCTTGATGTTATAGACTTCGCTTGCAATGGTTTCCCAGCCCTTCAGGTCGCTGAGATGAACCCAAGGCATCTGTAAATCCTTGATGGCCTGAACCCAGTCGTCTTTGTCGTCATCGAACGACAGACCAACCACCTCGAAGCCCTTGCTGTGGTATTTGTTATAGTTTGCCACAACATTTGGCATTTCTGCACGACAGGGACCGCACCATGATGCCCAGAAGTCGATGAGCACCCATTTGCCCTTTCCTACATATTCGCTCAGCTTGTGTTTCTTGCCTTTGACATCGGCTTCCTCCAAGTCTATGAACTGCTGTCCGATAATTGCATTCTTGGCTTCTTCATCAGCCAACTGCTTCTTATAAGTCTCCGCATACTTCTTTGCGAGAGGATGCTGGTTATATGCATACGCAGGATTCATCATCTCCTTGAGGTCGTCGCCTTCAAGCATCTGCATCGCATCACGCATAAAAGCAACAGGAATCAGGTTGTCCCGATTTTCTTTGAATAATGTGGTTAAGAATTGCTGATATTCGCCGTAAATCTTCATGACCTGTGCTTCCAGTTCTGGCGTTTTTTCCTTCTGTTCCGCAGGACTCATCGCCGCAAACTGTTGTCCTATCTTTTTAATCTCATCTCCATATTTACCACTTTCCAAATCCAACGCGGTGAGTTTCTCGTTGAGCTCAGAGCCTTTCAGCGTCTTCTTGTCAAGATCAATCGTTACGGGTGTGCCGTCGTTGAAGAATATCGTCGTCCATCCTGATTCTTCTTTCTTCACACCCAGAAGCGCATTCTGGTCGGCTACGCCAGTAAACTCAAACTTTCCGTCTTTGATAGTTACACTACTGATTTCCTTTTGTGACAAGTAGTCAACCAATGATACCTTCTTGCCGTTATCTGCAGAGGTACCCTTCACGGTGTACTGGGGTTCTTGTGCCATTGAGCAACTTGCTGTAATCATGATGATTGCAGCTACCATCATTAACTTTTTCATATTCTTTTTCAGTTTAGTTATTTCCATTTTGTGATTTTATGCTGCAAAAATAAACGAAATAGCGTAAACTAACAAATTTTTCCGTATCTTTGTAACCTCAATGGAACATATTTCGGAAGCAACACGTCAGTTTATCCACGAGCATCGTACAGAAGATGTACGCCAGTTGGCATTGCAAGCCTCCCGCTCTGCTGATATCAACCTGTCATTTGCCCTTGACCAAATAGCAGGCTGGCAGACGGCTCGCACAAAACTACCTTCATGGGCCGCAACAGACCGTATCATCTATCCGCCGCACCTGTCGATGGAGCAATGTTCCAGCGAACTGACCGCAAGGTATAAAGAAAAGGTGATTGCCGCCAACCTCCCTCTTCATCGGGAGACAGTTCTTTCCTGTAATCATCCTCGTGTGTTTATTGATTTGACAGGCGGCTTTGGGGTTGACTTTTCGTTTATGTCACGCTCGTTCGATCAACGCATCTATGTGGAACGCGAAGAACATCTTTGTGAAATAGCGCACCATAATTTTTCCTATTTAAATCTCGATGCAACCATCAAAAACGACGAATCCACCGCATTCCTTCATTCCATCAGTCAGGCGGAATGTATCTTCCTCGACCCAGCACGCCGTAATGAACATGGTGGACGTACTTATGGTATTGCCGACTGTACACCGAACGTATTGGAGATGTGGGAAGAACTTCTGTCAAAAGCAGGAATGGTGCTGCTGAAGCTCTCTCCAATGTTGGATTGGCGAAAGGTGGTGAAGGATTTGCGGAAGGCCGACAAAAGGGGAACTCAAAGCTGGTATCTGGAAATACATATTGTATCGGTTGACAATGAGTGCAAAGAGCTGTTGGTGGTGTGTAAAGAGGGAGTTAAAGAAGTGAAGGAAGAAGTTAAACTGGTTTGTATCAACCTCTTTTCAAAGGGAGGCGAAGAACGCTTTGAAGTCATCCCTCAGCCATCATCCCTCATCCCTCAGCCCTCATCCCTCAGCCTTCAGCCCTCATCCCTCAGCCCTCAGCCCTCACAAGGGAGATTAGAAGGATTCTCCTACCTTTATGAGCCGAATGCGTCCGTTATGAAAGCAGGATGTTTCGATGAGCTGGCAAAGAGATTTGGCGTGCATCCTTTGGCGCAAAACTCCCATTTGTTTGTTGCCAATCACTCTTGTGCAGATTTTCCTGGTCGTCATTTTGAGATTGTAAGATGCTCATCCATGAACAAAAAGGAATTAGGTCGCTCGCTGACTGATATCACATGTGCCAATATCACCGTTCGCAACTTCCCGATGACGGTAGCAGCGTTACGAAAACGGTTGAAACTAAAGGATGGAGGCGACATCTATATCTTTGCTACAACCCTTGCACAGGGTGAACACGTCTTAATTATTGCCAAAAAAATAAAGTAAGTTTTGCTATAACGTGAATATTTTTGTATTTTTGCAGAATATAAGCAAAAAAACAAACAATATGTCATCTGTTCAAATCAAAAAGGTATCAAACAAAAAAGAGCTGCGTACATTCATAGACTTCCACTATGAATTGTATCGTGGAAACGAGTTTGACGCACCAAACCTGTTCACCGACGAGATGCACACGCTGAGGAAAGACAAGAATGCAGCCTTCGAATTCTGTGAGGCAGAATACTTCCTTGCCTACCGCGAAGGAAAGGTTGTAGGACGTATTGCCGGTATCATCAACCATCGGGCCAACGAAAAGTGGAACACCAAGAGTGTACGCTTCGGATGGGTCGATTTCATCGATGATTATGAAGTATCGAAAGCCCTCTTTGCTGCCGTAGAAGAATGGGGACGTTCCAAGGGAATGGAACAGGTGATCGGTCCTTTGGGCTTTACCGATATGGATCCAGAGGGCATGCTGATTGAAGGGTTTGACCAATTGGGAACGATAGCCACCATCTACAACTATCCTTATTACCCCAAACACATCAAACAGCTGGTGGGTTATGAAAAAGACAACGACTATGTAGAGTTCAAGTTGATTGTACCAAAAGACGGTATGCCTGAGAAATACAAGAAGGTGGCCGAACTGGTGATGAAACGCTACAACCTGCATCCCATGCACCCCAAACGCAGTCAGGTCTTTGGCAAAGAGCAATATGGCCGCAAGGTGCTGGATGTCGTCAATAAGTCTTTCGGCAACCTTTACGGTTATTCTCAGATGACAGAGCGCCAGATAGATGAATACCTAAAGATGTATTTCCCCATGCTCGATATGGATATGCTCTGCCTGATTGAAGACTGGAACCTGCCGAACCACGATGTGATTGGCGTAGGAATCAGCATCACCAATATGACTCGTGCCTTACAGAAATGCCGGAAGGGACGCTTATGGCCCTTTGGCTGGTGGCATTGTATGAGGGCGTTGAAGTTCCATAAGGCAGAATGTCTCGATCTGATGCTGATTGGTGTGCTGCCTGAATATCAGCAGAAAGGTGTAAATGCGCTGTTGTTCTACGACCTGATTCCCTGGTATCAGAAGTTTGGCTTCAAATGGGGCGAAACCAATGTGGAGATGGAAACCAACGAAAAGGTGCAGAGTCAGTGGCAATACCTTGAACACTATCAGCACAAGCGCAGAAGATGTTTCAAAAAAGAGTTGTAGTCCTTTTACAAGACAGATATGAATAAGAAGATAGAAGCTGAAGAACTTGATTCTCCCATCCCTTCTGGAGAAGAGCAGGGGAATGAGTCTCCTGTTGAATACACTGATGAAAACATTCGGCATTTGTCGGATATGGAACACATTCGTACCCGTCCCGGTATGTATATCGGTCGATTGGGCGATGGCTCACTACCCGAAGACGGTATCTATGTGCTGCTGAAGGAAGTCATCGACAACAGTATTGATGAATTCAAGATGAATGCCGGCAAGCGCATTGAAGTCGATATCGACGAAAACCTTCGGGTATCGGTACGCGACTACGGACGCGGCATTCCGCAGGGAAAACTCGTCGAAGCGGTGAGCGTACTGAATACGGGTGGTAAATACGACACGAAAGCCTTTAAGAAAAGTGTTGGTCTGAACGGTGTCGGCGTGAAAGCTGTCAATGCCTTGAGCAGTTACTTTGAAGTAAAATCCTATCGTGACGGAAAGGTTCGCGCACTGACCTTCGAGCGAGGTATCCTGAAAAGCGACGAGACCACGAATAGCGAGGATGAAAGCGGCACTTTTATCCACTTTGTTCCTGATCACGACGACAAACTCTTCAAGAACTATTCCTTCCATGCAGATATCGTGGAAACGATGCTGCGCAACTACACCTACCTGAATCAGGGGTTGACCATCATGTATAACGGTCGCCGCATCCTCAGCCGCAACGGACTGAAGGACTTGTTGACAGACAACATGACAACTGATGGCCTCTACCCGATCGTTCACCTGAAAGGGGAAGACATAGAAATTGCTTTCACCCATACCAATCAGTATGGTGAGGAATATCATTCTTTCGTCAACGGTCAGCATACTACACAGGGTGGAACCCATCAGAGCGCATTCAAGGAGCACATCGCCCGTACGATGAAGGAGTTCTTTGGAAAATTCGAATACGGCGACATCCGTAACGGACTGGTTGCCGCCATCGCCATCAATGTGGAAGAACCGGTCTTTGAGAGTCAGACGAAAATCAAACTGGGTAGCACACAGATGGCTCCCGATGGGGAGAGCATCAATAAGTATGTTGGCGACTTCATCAAACAGCAGGTCGATAATTTCCTGCATATCCACACCGATGTGGCGGAAGCGATAGAGAATAAGGTCAAAGAAAGTGAACGGGAACGTAAAGCGATGGCGGGTGTGACGAAACTCGCCCGTGAACGGGCCAAGAAAGCCAACCTCCACAACCGTAAGCTGCGCGACTGCCGCATCCACTATTGCGATGTGAAAAACGACCGCAAGGAGGAAAGTTGTATCTTCATCACGGAGGGCGACTCTGCCAGCGGTAGCATCACCAAGAGCCGTGATGTAAACACCCAAGCTGTGTTCTCGCTGCGTGGAAAACCGCTGAATTCTTTCGGCTTGACAAAGAAAATCGTCTATGAAAACGAAGAGTTCAACCTGTTACAGGCTGCCCTTGACATTGAGGAAGGTCTCGACGGACTCCGTTACAACAAGGTGATCGTTGCTACCGATGCTGATGTCGATGGTATGCACATCCGTCTGCTGATTATCACGTTCTTCCTGCAGTTCTTCCCTGAACTGGTTAAGAAAGGACACGTATATGTGCTGCAGACACCTTTGTTCCGCGTTCGCAACCGACGAACAAAAATCAAGAACAAGAAAGTGATTGCCCAAGCCGATGAGCAACGAAACCCCAAGGAAAAGAAAAGTGATTTCATCACCCGTTACTGCTATAGCGAGGAAGAACGCCTGAATGCCATTCAGGAATTAGGACCCGACCCGGAGATTACCCGCTTTAAAGGACTGGGTGAGATTTCGCCCGATGAATTTGCCCATTTCATCGGTCCCGATATCCGTTTGGAACAAGTAACCATGCACAAAAACGATCAGGTGCAGAAACTGCTGGCTTACTATATGGGTAAGAACACACCCGAACGCCAGAACTTTATCATCGACAACCTGATTATCGAAGAAGATTTGCCAGAAGAGGAAGGGTAGTATAATGAAAAATAACAGCAACATGATATTGAAAATGAATGCTTCACACCTGATTCAAAGAATCGGTGTTGTTTTCTTGTTTCTTTGTGTCTTCACTGCAACGAAGGCTCAAATCCGTTTTAAGTTTGATAACGACAGTCCGATGCGGAAGATGCAGATTGCCGAAGCTGCCATCAACAGTCTGTATGTCGATTCCGTTGACGAGCAGAAGCTTGTGGAAGACGGCATCCGAGGAATGGTGAAAGGACTCGATCCGCACTCTTCCTATTCCACCGCCAAAGAGACGAAGGCGATGAACGAACCGCTGCAAGGCGATTTCGAGGGTATCGGTGTACAATTCAATATTGTTGAAGACACGCTCATCGTGATTCAGCCTGTTGTCAACGGACCTTCTGAAAAGGTGGGTATTATGGCTGGCGACCGCATCGTTGGTGTGAACGATACCACGATTGCTGGTGTGAAGATGGCTCGCGAGGAAATCATGAAGCGCCTGCGTGGTCCGAAGGGCACAAAGGTAAGACTGCGTGTCATCCGTCGCGGCATCGACGGCGAACTGAATTTCGTGGTGAAGCGCGATAAGATTCCTGTACACACCATTGATGCTGTCTATATGATTCGTCCGAAAGTAGGTTATATCCGCATCAGCAGTTTTGGTGCAAAGACCTACAACGAGTTCATGGATGGCATCCAAAAACTACAGGAACAGGGTATGAAGAGTTTGATTCTCGACCTTCAGGACAATGGTGGCGGCTACCTGCAGGCTGCGGTATCAATCGCCAACGAGTTTCTGGCACAGAACGATATGATTGTCTATACAAAAGGGCGCCGCGTTCGCGATACGGAGTACAAAGCAAAGGGCAACGGCAGTCTGAAAACCGGTAAGGTGGTCGTGCTCATCAACGAACTGTCGGCATCGGCATCGGAAATTGTCACGGGTGCCATTCAGGACCAGGATCGCGGTCTGGTGGTAGGACGCCGCTCGTTTGGAAAAGGACTCGTTCAACGCCCCATCGACCTGCCCGACGGTTCTATGATTCGCCTGACGGTAGCGCATTATTATACGCCCAGCGGACGGTGCATCCAGAAACCTTATAAGAAAGGCGACATGAAAGACTATGAGATGGATTTGGAGAACCGTCTGAAGCGTGGTGAGCTGACCAACCGCGACAGCATCCATTTCGATGACTCGCTGAAATACAAGACGCTGCGCAAGCATCGTACCGTCTATGGCGGTGGCGGAATCATGCCCGATGAGTTTGTGCCTTTAGACACGTTGAAATATACAAAGTATCATCGTCAGTTGGCGGCTAAGAGCATCATCAACAATGCCAACCTGAAGTTCATCGACAACCATCGTAAGGAACTGCGCAAGACCTATCCAGATTTCGCTACGTTCAACAAGAATTTCGTGGTGCCTCAATCGTTGGTTGACGACATCATGGCTGAAGGAAAGAAACAAAAGATTGAGCCGAAGGACGCGGATGAACTCAAGCGCACGCTTCCTTATCTGGAAACACAGCTCAAGGCGTTGGTGGCTCGCGACCTGTGGGATATCAGTGAATATTTCCAGGTGATGAACGAAACCAACGATATCGTCAGGAAAGCCTTGCAGGTGATTGATTGATAAGCTTTGTGCTTACCGCATCGCCAACGCTTTGTTTTCGGCTGCTTCCATGATTTCACGTTCACCGGGTCCTTTGTCGTTGATGCCGCAGAGATGAAGGACCCCGTGAATGATGACGCGGTGGAGTTCCTCTTCATAGTCTTTATGGAACTTCTCGGCATTGGTGCGCACCGTGTCTAATGAGATGACCAGATCGCCGTTCAGCGTGCTGCCTTCGCAATAGTCGAAGGTAATGATGTCCGTATAATAGTCGTGCCCTAAGTATTCGTTGTTGACCTCCAGAATTTTTTCGTCGTCAACAAACATATAGCCGATTTCTCCTACTTTTCGGTTGTAGGAAGCAGCTACGGCCTTAATCCACTGGGTTGTTTCCCGTTTCTTGATATTCGGCATCTTCACGCCGTCGGTATTGTAGGTAATCATATTGGGATTTGACTATTGGACGATTTACAATTTACGATTGGCTCTCTATTTTCAACGGACTACTTCTGCGGCAGCAAACTGCTGACATCCTTTCCGAAATGTTTCAGTTCGCGCACAACCGATGAAGAGATGCTCGCCAGTTGCGGCTCAGCAAACAGCAGCAGGGTTTCAATACCCGTCAGTTGACGGTTGACGTCTGCTTGTTCGCGTTCGTATTCAAAGTCTTTTACCGACCGCACACCTTTAATAATATACTGTGCTTGCACACGTGCGGCAAAATCCACCGTCAGGTCGCTATAGGCTTCCACGCTGATTTTCGGTTCGTGGGCATACAACGCTTTGATGGCATCGACTCGTTCTTCCACAGAACCCATCGATTGTTTGTGTTCGTTGTACCCTACCCCTATGACCAGTTGGTCAAACAAAGGCAGCGCCCGTCGTACGATAGAGTCGTGTCCGATCGTAAACGGGTCGAATGACCCTACAAATATTCCTGTCTTCAGCATCTTACTAAGTTTACAAACTTAAATATTTACCTCCTTTATCTCTTCCCCCCTCCCTTTGGGAGGGGCTGGGGGTAGGCTCTCCTAATCAAAAAGATTCGGTTCCATCGCTGTCCCCATATACATATTGCGTCCCAAATGGTCGAAGGCCAGTTGTGTGGCCACACGTCCACGAGGTGTGCGCTTGATGAATCCCTCCATAATCAGGAACGGTTCATACACCTCTTCTATCGTACCCGTATCCTCACCGATGGCCGTAGCAATCGTGGACAGTCCCACTGGTCCGCCGCGGAACTTGTCGATGATGGTCAGCAAGATCTTGTTGTCAATTTCATCGAGTCCATACTGGTCGATATTCAATGCGAGCAGCGAGAGACGAGCTATCTCTGCATCAATACTGCCGTTCCCTTTCACCTGTGCAAAGTCGCGCACTCGGCGGAGCAACGAGTTACAGATACGAGGCGTACCACGACTGCGGCGAGCAATCTCTACGGCAGCATCATCGTCGATTGGTACCTGCAGGATGTGGGCAGACCGCTTGATGATGCGGGCCAGCGTATCTGGGTCGTAATATTCCAAGTGCATGTTGATGCCGAAGCGGGCACGCAACGGAGCCGTCAGCAATCCGCTGCGAGTGGTAGCGCCCACCAGCGTAAACGGATTCAGGTCTATCTGTATGGAACGTGCCGACGGACCTTTATCTATCATGATATCGATACGGTAATCCTCCATCGCCGAATAGAGGTATTCCTCCACGATAGGCGACAGGCGGTGTATCTCGTCAATAAACAGCACATCATTCGGCTCTAATGAGGTAAGGATGCCTGCAAGGTCGCCTGGTTTATCCAACACGGGACCGCTGGTAATCTTGAAGCCTACGCCCAGCTCATTGGCGATGATATTGGAAAGTGTCGTCTTACCCAATCCTGGAGGGCCGTGCAACAGCGTGTGGTCGAGAGGCTCACCGCGATATTTGGCAGCTTCCACGAATACTTCGAGGTTTTCCACCACCTTCTGCTGACCGCTGAAATCATTGAAAGTCAGCGGGCGCAGCGCGTTTTCAAAATCCTTCTCCGCACCTGACAGCCGCTCTTGTCTGATATCAAATTCTTCTTGCATGGGGACAAAGTTACGATTAAGTGAGCGGAAAACCAAATAAAACTTGTTTTAATTTGTTTTCCCGAACGAAAGTAACTTCGAGACGAAGTCGCAAAGTTAGTGCAAATCGAATGAAAAACAAAATATATTTTGATTTTTCTGAGATGCAGCCTAACTTCGAGCTTTGAAAAAGCTCAAAGTTAGTGCAAGTCGAGCGAAAACCAAACAAATCACGCCAATTATTTGCAAACTTCATCTATTCTTCCTATCTTTGCAAATAAAAATTCTTCAAACTAAAAACCCATAACGCTATGAAACAACGAATGATCCTGCTCGCCACGCTGCTGGTGGTTTTCCTCAGTGCGAGCGCAAAGAAACTGAAAGTGACGATCAACGGCACAGCGTCGCCTTCACAGAAAACGCTTTATCTGATTGTCAATGAAGATACGGCAAAGGCACAGCTGATATCCGTCAACGAAGGGAAGTTCACGGTGACTGTCAAGGTGAACGAGGACGACTTTATCCGTCTGAGTGAAAACAAAGAAAGACCGACACCCAGTAGTGTCGTCATCATGGCCGACGAGCGCAATATCAGCGTCAATATGGAAACAGGAACCGTGAAGGGTTCTTATATGACGGATAAACTGCGTGCGGCCATCAAGAGGATTGAAAATGCCGGACCTGGTCATTTCCATATCGATGTGTTCACGGATGACCCCAAAGCTTGGGAGGAAGCCAAAACGCAGGAAAGAATGATGCGTGAAGAGATGAAAGAACAGCAGCGTTTGTGTGCAAGACAGGTGTTGGAGGATGAAAGATATAATGACATTCCTGCATGGATTGTCATCGTCTTCCCCGAACAGGTTTTTCCCTGGCTGGATAAATATATAGAAGAAGAGTCTCTGTGGTTGGAACATCCCGTGAGAAAGAAAAAATAAAGAGCCTACCCCCAGCCCCCACCCTAAAGGGAGGGGAGTTAACGAATAAAAGGAGGAAGAAGAGGATCATCGTCAAATGATAAAATTGTCAAATCACCAAATGATAAAATTGTCAAATTTGTTTGTTTTGCTGTTTGTGGCAACAGCAGCTACGGCACAGCGCCAGGAGATAGTTCTGAACAGTTGGGAGTTCTCCCGCGATTCCGTCAACTGGGAAACCGTTCATGTGCCCCACGACTGGGCTATCAGCGGTCCGTTCGACAAGAAATGGGACCTTCAGAAGGTGGCCATCGAACAGAACGGTGAGAAAGAGGCTACCGAGAAGAGCGGACGCAGCGGTGCGCTTCCTTGGATTGGGAAAGGCCACTACCGCACGAAGGTTGAGATTCCTGAAGGTTATAGTCGCGTCGAACTGGTCTTCGACGGTGCGATGGCCGAACCAGTGGTGACGGTCAACGGGCACAAGGCTGGTGAATGGAAATACGGCTACAACGCTTTCCGTATCGACATCACACCTTATATTATTAAAGAAGGTGTCGATATGGGGATGAGCTGTCACATGATGCGCTGGGCTGATATGGCCAACATACAAGTCGATTTGCAGAACCTGGAAGAAAGCTCGCGCTGGTATCCTGGTGCCGGCTTATATCGTCCTGTGAAACTCGTGCTGAAGGGAAAGAAAGACGACAAAGCCTATCTCGACGACTGGGGACTTTTCATCCGCACGCTGTCGGCAACAGCCGATAAAGCGGTGGTGCGTATGTCGGCAAAGGTAGAGGGTGCCCAAGCCGGACAGAGCCTCATCTTCCTGTTGCGTACACCCATGAAGGTTGTCGCTGCCGAGCACGCAACGATTGGTGCCGACGGTGTGGCGACAACCGATATAGAGGTGTTGAATCCGCAACTTTGGTCGCCGGAGTCACCTTTCTTATATGATGTCGATGTAGAACTTGTTGCCACAGGGAAAGACGGCCTCATCAAGATCTATGACAACATCAAAACCCATACAGGCATCCGGACGGTGAAAGTATCGAAGGAACGTGGGTTTGAACTGAACGGCCAGACGCGCAAGATCAAGGGTGTTTGTCTGCACCACGACCTCGGCCCTTTGGGTGCTGCTGTCGATAAGCAGGCACTGATTCGTCAGATAACGATTCTCAAAGAGATGGGCTGCGATGCCATCCGTACAGCTCACAACATGCCTTCCACCCTGCAGATGGAAGTCTGCGACTCGATGGGTATGATGGTGATGGCCGAGAGTTTCGATATGTGGATCTATCCGAAGTGCAAGAACGGCTATGCACGTTTCTTCAAGGAGTGGGCCGACCGCGATATCACCCATCTGGTGTTGAACCACCGCAACCATCCGTCGATTGTGATGTGGTCGATAGGCAATGAGATACCCGAACAATGGGATGCCAACGAGGGCGTCTATTGGGCTAAGCACCTGCAAGACCTGATTCATCAGCTCGACCCCACCCGTCCTGTCACACAAGGTATGGACCGCGCCGACGATGCGTTGAAATCGGGCTTTGCACAAGTGATGGATGTGCCGGGCTTCAACTACCGCGTCCATAAATACGACCACAACATCACCCAGCTGCCTGTGGGCTTCCTGTTGGGTAGCGAGACTGCCTCAACGGTCAGCTCGCGAGGGGTGTATAAGTTCCCCGTAGCGATGACCGACAACTCACAGTTTGCGTCCTACTCACCCAACTACGACCCTACGGCCATTGGGAAAGCCGACGGACAGTGCTCGTCGTATGATGTGGAGTGGTGCCCGTGGAGCAATCTGCCCGACGACGACTTTCTGATGATGGACGACCGCGATTACACCATTGGACAGTTTGTGTGGACGGGCTTCGACTACTTAGGTGAGCCGACACCCTACGATGAGTACTGGCCCAGCCGTTCGTCGTATTTCGGTATCTGCGACTTGGCAGGACTGCCGAAAGACCGCTACTATTTGTATAAGTCGCAATGGAACAAAGACGACCACACGCTGCATGTGTTGCCCCATTGGACGTGGCCTGGTCGCGAAGGACAGGTGACACCCGTCTATGTCTATACCGACTTTCCGGAGGCAGAACTCTTCATCAACGGCAAGAGTCAGGGACGTCGCAAGCACGATCTGACTGCCAACCAGCTCCTCGCCCCTCTCAGCCATCAGCCGACGGGAGGGGGTCTTCTCCTCGACCGCTACCGCTTGCGTTGGAACGATGTGGTGTATGAGCCAGGCGAACTGAAGGTGATAGGATATGATCAGAATGGTCGTGCCATCGACAAGATTGTGAAGCATACAGCAGGAGCGCCCACACAGCTGTTCCTCAATACCGAAGCCATCCTGCCAGAGTATGCTGACGGCAAACTGCGCAACACCTATCCCAAGCCTGTTGCCCAGCGCGATGAAATGGTCTTTGTGATTGTTTCTATTGCCGACGACGACAACAACCTGGTGCCCGTCTGCAACGATGAACTGCAGTTCGAGGTAACGGGCAACGGACATTTCGTGGCTGCTTGTAATGGTGATGCCACCTCGTTAGAGACCTTCACCCTGCCGCACATGAAACTTTTCAACGGTCAACTGGTGGTGGTCCTCAAAACAGGTCGCCGTCCTAACCAGCCCGTTGTGCTGACGGTGAAAGACCCTGCTCGCGGCATCGAGCAATCGCTGACAATTCAAATTGAGGGTTGAAGGTCACTCGCCCCTTGCTCCTCGCCCCTTTTTCTCTCCCCCTCGGGGGAGACAGAGGGGGGTCACTCGCCCCTCGCCCCTCGTATGACTTCTTCCAACGAGTTGGCGACCAACAGTTGTTCACGGAAGCCCGCACGGATGACCCCCTGCTGTTCCAAATCGTCGAGCATCGCCAGCAGCGAGTTCCAGAAGCCCTTCATATTATAGAGGATGACCTTCTTCTGATGATAGCCGATAGAAGCCGCCGCACACACGGTGAACACCTCGTCCAGCGTGCCTACGCCGCCAGGCAGCGCAATGTTGATGTCGCTATGAGCCACCATCAGCGCCTTGCGCTCGTCTAACGTCTTGCAGGGGATGCACTCATCCACGTAGGACGACATACGACCGCCCTTCTCAATGATGTCCGGCACCACCCCGATGGTTTTGCCGCCCGCCTCATGCGTTGCTTTGGCCACACACTCCATGAGACCCATGTTACAACCGCCGAACACCAGTGTGTGTCCGTTTTCCCCAATCCATCGACCCAATTCCGCCGTCATGCGGAAGAAATCAGGATCAATCTGATTGTTTGCAGAACAATATATGGCAATTTTCATGCTACAAAGGTACACATTTTGCCGTAAAATGCTTACCTTTGTAGCATCAATTTACAGTATAACAAGAAATTACATTGAAAACATTTGAAGAATTAGGCGTAGTAGAAGACATTCGGCGCGCCATTGAAGAACTCGGATTCGAGCACCCCATGCCCGTACAGGAAGAAGTGATTCCGTACCTGTTGGGCAATCGTAATGACGTCATCGCTCTGGCACAGACAGGAACAGGCAAGACCGCCGCTTTCGGCATTCCGCTGTTGCAGCGCATCGACACCTCTCGCAACGACACCCAAGCCATCGTGCTGTCGCCCACCCGTGAGTTGTGTTTGCAGATAGCCGACGATATGAAAGATTTTGCGCGTTATCTGCCCGGCATCCATATCGAAGCCGTCTATGGCGGAGCCAATATCGTGCCGCAGATGAAAGCCTTGCGCAAGGGTGTTCATATCATCGTCGCCACACCAGGCCGATTGATCGACCTGATGAACCGCGGTGTCGCCCAGCTCAGCACTGTCAGCAATGTGGTACTCGACGAAGCCGATGAGATGTTGAATATGGGCTTCTCAGAGAGTCTTGACGAAATCCTCGCCGGAGTACCCGAAGAGCGCAACACCCTGTTGTTCTCTGCCACGATGAGCCGCGAGATTGAGCGCATCGCCAAGTCCTACCTCCGCGAATACAAAGAGATAGTCGTTGGTTCGCGCAACGAAGGAGCCGAGAATGTCAACCACATCTATTACCTCGTTCATGCCAAAGACAAATACCTTGCTTTGAAACGCATTGTCGATTACTATCCGAAGATATTCGCCATCATCTTTTGTCGCACGAAGATAGAGACCCAGGAGATAGCCGACAAGTTGATTCGCGACGGCTATAATGCCGAGTCGCTGCACGGCGACCTGTCGCAGCCCCAGCGCGACCTGACGATGCAGAAGTTCCGTTCCCACCTCACGCAGCTCCTGGTAGCCACCGATGTAGCCGCCCGCGGCTTAGATGTCGATGACCTCACCCACGTCATCAACTACGGTTTGCCCGACGACATTGAGAACTACACCCATCGCAGCGGTCGTACCGGTCGTGCTGGAAAGAAAGGCACCTCTATCTCCATCATCCATACCCGTGAGAAGTCGAAGGTGAAGCGCATCGAGAAAGAAATCGGCAAAGAGTTTGTCGATGGCACCCTTCCCACTCCCCATGAGATATGCACCAAGCAGCTGTATAAAGCCATCGGTGAAATCGAGAAAATCGATGTTGATGAAGAGCAGATAGCCCCGTTCATGGAGGAAATCAACCGCCACTTCGAGTATTTCGACAAAGAAGACATCATCAAGAAAATCGTCACCCTCACCTTCGGTCGCTTCCTCTCCTACTATGCCGATGCACCAGAGATTGTGAAGCCGGAGACGAAGAAGGAGCGTGGAAACGTGGGAGCGAAGGGAACGCGCTCCCATCGCTCCCCTCAAAAGGGGTATCGCCGTTTGTTTATCAATTTGGGCAAGGCCGACGGCTTCTATCCAGGCGAAGTGATGCAGTTCATCAACAAACACGTTCGCGGTCATGTAGAAGTAGGGCATATCGACCTGTTGGATAAGATATCCTACATCGAAGTACCAGAGAAAGACGCCCCGCTCGTCATGCGTTCCTTAGACGGCACCAGCTACAAGCGCCGTGCTGTACGCTGCAACGAGGCAGATGCAGGGAGCAAGGGGCAAGGAGCAAGGAGCAAGGGGCAAGGAAAGGCTACGGGTAGGCGAACGGAGTTCGGGAATGCAAGGAGCAAGGAGCGAAACAGCGGTCAGCGCTCTTTCAAGAAAGAAGACTGGATGCGCTTCCTCCATCCCGACAAGATGAAACTCAAAGGCGAAGAACCCGACTTCAGCGAAGAAGGCTGGGCACGAAGAAGACCTAAGAAGAAATAATCAATCAAATTGCAAAAAGAGATAATAGAAATCGTGCTGAGACGTAACCATCTCAGCACGATAACATATTCAGAGTTTATTGTTTCTTAATCTTCCCACAGGCTACCGCTGAAGCCCTTGGCACCTGGAGCGATACCACTACCAGTGCCAACGTCTCCACCCATTTCCATGGTGGTAGTTTCACCATTTTGAACATCACCTACATTTGTGTAGTTTGCTTTGCTAAATCCATCGCAAAACGGCTTCATCATCACGTGTACAATCTCTGTAAACGGCTTTTGATATATTTTTTTCATATTATAGTTGTTGTTTTTATTTAATGACCATTTTCTTACCATTCACGATGTATATACCTTTATTGAGGTTTGAAGTAGAAGCATTCTTGTCGGCAACTTTCTGACCTGCAACATTGTAGATGCCGTCAGCAAGTTTGAGATCTGTCATATCTGTGCCCTTGAAGTCGTGAACACCATTAATCTTTGTAACTGTAGACTCCTGGTTCTCGACATCTTCATAAGGCTCCTCAAATGAAGTTCCGCTGAAGTTAGCAAACATCTTTGCAGTTGCTGGTTCTACATTTGGATTCTTCAGATATGCGCGGTAAGGACCACAGTGGAGAACAGCAGTGGTACGGTAGAGCTTTCCGTTGATGAAGTAAGAGTATGCAGGCATGTCCTCACCATCGAATGTTCCTACCATACGCAGAGCCTGTGCTTTGTTCGCCTTGTAGTACTCGTGATCGAACATGGTGAACTTGTCCAATGCAGGCATCTTGGTCAGATCCGTTGCAGTGAATACGTTTTTATCATCAACTTTTGTCTCAATGGTCACGTTCTCGAAGGTTATACCGTTCTTCTGTCCATTCTCATCAATATCTGTCCACGCAGGTTTGATGAAGTAGCCACGACCAGCTTCCATCATGTGGTAGTTGTGCTGGATAAAGTGGGCATTTGTTCCGTTTTCAGTTGCACCATCATAGGTAACAATCTGTGCATTGTCGCCGAAGACCTTCTTGAAGGTGCGCTGGCTGACGCTGAATGGCAGACAGAGAGACGCCCAAGTGTTGTTCTTGAATGTACGAGTGTATGTAACATCAGAAGTCTTTGTAATATCCTTATCCTTAAGGCTTTGTGCGAGAGTCATATCATCGGAAAGGGTTATCTTCTGGTTGTCTTCCTTTGTCTTGTTGGGGAACCATGTTGGAACGAAACCGAATCCACAGAGGTTGGGCTTAGAACCCTGCTGGAATACCCAGTAGGTCTTACCTGCCTTGGCATTGATAGCGTAGCGTACATAAGCCTTGCTTACCATAGCATAACCCGGACCATTGACATCTTGGAAGATGACCTGACGCTCACCCGGTTTGCTCCAATGGTTCAATACGCGGAGTTTCATCTCTTGTAGTTTCGCCTCGTCCTGATAGTCAACAGCAAAACCGGCATCTACGCCCTTGCTGTTTTTATATGTCCAGACATACATACAAGAGTCAAGCTTTGCCTTATCATAATTCTTCGCATCGTATTCAGTCTTAGCGGTAGCAAGCTGTGCTCTAAGGGCGGCAAACTCAGTGTTGTAATTGCTTTCAGTACTGCTGTTAATCATACTGCGGAAACGCATGATGTTGGCATCAGAAACGTTGGCACGAACCAATCCTTCTGTGTAAGCATCAGATTCATCATCGGTGCCAGCCTTTCCGTCTCCGCCGCTTGCAACAAACTCATCAATGGTGGCCATTGAGGTGGCATCAAGCATATCGGCAGGTTTACCAGACTCGTCAACGACATAAAGTGGTTTCCAGTCGAGACCATGAGGCGTCTTGGTGGTGTTTACAAGGTCGTTGGAGTTACCTGTATATTGACAAACACCATTCTGTACAAGGTAAACGAAGATGACACCGTCTTCTTCTGGTTCAAACTTCCAGTAGGCGCCCTTAGCAGGCAGATCGAAAGTGTTATGATAGAATTCATCCGCATCCTCAGTAGCAGACTCTGCCTCGTCGTTAGTCCATCGATAAGCTCTGTAGTTGCCTACGTTGTTTTCGCTTACAGGGTTGGTTTTACCTACGTTAGACCAGCTGAATCCATCGATGTGACGGCTGAACTGGTTGTCAGTCTTGGTATAACCAGCAACTTCGTTATCAGTTTTAACTTCGTAAGTATCCTCTTGCTCTTTAGAGTTAGCGGTGTATTTATTCTTCCAACCGCCATAGGTCATCGTGATGGCAGTAGGAATATTGTAGGTGGTAACCTCTGTTCCTGGTGCAGGTTTGTAGTCAGATGCATCTTTTTTCAAGCCTGATTTATCAAGACCATCGCCCAAGCGGTATGTAGGAATGTCAGCAATAGACAACTGATAATAAGGCAACTTGAATGGAATGCCGTGAGTATGAGTTTTGTCAGCAGCATAAGCTTCAGCATTAAGAGAAGACATTACCTTACCCTGAATAACAACGTCGGTAGAAGTTGTTGCGTCGGGCATTGTGGTTTCGGCTTTTTTCAAGATGGTGAAGTTTTTGGCAGTTACCTTGTGAACGGCAGCTGTCTCAATCTCAGCACATTTAGCAGAAGCGTTGTTCAAGTTGGTTGCTTCATCAACAATATATGTTACGTTCGTTGTGTTGTCAAGAGCTAATGAAGGAACATTCTGATAGCCATTCAAGAAGGAAGATCCCTTCGTTACCTTTCCACCTTCGCGAGTCTTGATGAATACAGGGTCGAAGCCAATACCGTGGAAGTTCAGCTGACCTTCAGTGCTACAGTAGAGCTGGTAGCTATGGTCGGCCAACAATGGATATGGGAATGTGTATTCGCCCTTAGTTGTTGCGGTTGGTGTATAGGTCTGAACAACATCGGGATAGTCGAAGTCGATGAGTGTATAGCTCTGTCCAACCTCCCAGCGGGCATCAACACGCAGGTATCCGTTTGTTGCAGAGGTAAACTCAAGGAAGGCTCCGCTGGTGGCAATACCGTCTTCATTCAATACAACAGGAGTCTCATCGTAAGCGATGCACTTTTGACTATTATCTTTTGAGTTACATTTTTCAGAAACATCACTATCAGCAATAATATTCCATACAGAACCGTCATATTTACCAAATCGCATGATCAAGCCAGGAATACCATCGATAGAGTAACCTGTGTAAAGATTACCTGTATTGATAAAGTGCATCTTACCCATACGAGAATCGGCTGCAGCAGCGTAGTCATTAGTAAATGTTTCTACGTCCTTACTGTTGATGATTTCATACAATGGGGCACCTGAGGTATTTTCGAATACATGGATGGTATATGTACCAGTAAGCTCCATCGGGCTGTATTGGGTATCTTCGGTTACTGCTTTAACCTGAACGATTACGTCGCCAGCGGTGCTACCGATAGCAATCTCGTGGTCGGGCTTACCTTTTTCGGTATAGTTATCACCAGTAGGAGAAGCAACAGTTGTACCTGTTCCTCCAGCTCCAGTTTCTGTGATGGTGTATTTGAACTTGAAGTCGCTTGTAATTTCTTTTCCTTCAGGATCGGTAACCCACACCTCAGGCTCTACGAAGTCTGTCTGATTAACAAGTGCAGAAAGATGACCAGGGTCGATATTCAGTGTTGGTGTGATTGCTTTCACAATCTTATAGGTAACGGTAAACTCGTCACTGACATCCCAACGAGCGTGGTTGAATGGATAGATGCGATACTTGATCTGGCATTTGTCAGTAACTTCGTTGAACTTCATCTTCCATACGTTGTCGGTACCAAAGCCCTTAACAGACCAATATACGAAACGCACAATATCACTCTTGTTACGGATTTTATCCCAATGGTCAGCTTCACGGTAGACTTCCTTCGTTCCATATACATCATATGGCAGTCCAGTTTCTTCATCTGTCTCTTTTTTGATGAATCCCCACTCCATAGAAGGAACAATCTTTATTCCATCTTTGTCGTACATCTCGACACGATCTGCATGTGGCCAATCGACCACCTCAATTCCACTTTCCTTCGTAAATTCAAAGGTGTACCAGAAGGTATCATCGCCTTCACCCCATTGTGCACCATATGTCAGGGTGCCTGCGGTACCATCATACTCATCGGTTACGTAGCCTTTGATATCGAAACGATTGTTCATATCTATAGCATTTTTCGTGCTGAGCGTAATGTTCTCAGGGTTGGGGCTGAGAACGATAGTCGGCTTACGTTTCTTAATATAAATGTAGAAATCTACGGGTTCGCTGATACGATACTCGTTCTCGCCAAGACTATATCCCTCACCACCGAGATGCTTAAACTCGTTGCAAGCATCATCATGGAGATTTGTGACAGCGTAAGCTCTAACCTTAACGTATCCGGGCTTGTAGTTCTGATAGAAGGGGTTGGTGTTGTTTGTGCCAATATGGTTGTAGTAGCCAGGGTTGAGGCTTCCTTGTGTTGATTCACCAGCTTCCCATACTTCACCCCATGGGTTCATGTGGTTTCTTTGGCAGTCATCAGATTCAGACTCCTCAGAAACAATATCGTACTTGACGCGAACTTTGTCAGAAATGTCTGCACCAGCACTATTGGTTACAATAGGAATCGGTAATGGATGTATTGCATTCGCATTATATCCAGTCTTATCTTTGTCGTTCCAGCGGCTAAAGACAATAGCTGTTTCCTTGGTGCTATGATTTTCTGCAAAGTTCAAAGAAGCAGTTAAAGTTTGGAAATCATTTTTGACAACATGGATAGTAACCTCACCTGAAGTATTTTTATAGCCGCCATAAACCTCAGGGTTTGCAACTGAATAGTTTACTATAAGTTTAATATCGCCTGCCTGTGGATAAAGCTTTTCTATTTCAGACAAAATATCAACTTTAGGATTATTGTCAGCAAACTCACTCATACTAATCTTCATGTTTCCATTGCCATCTTCAGCAATCATCGTTGCAGAAGACCCGTCAGGACGCGTAAATGAGTATGATACATTGTAAAGTGCAGACAAGTCCTGTTTGAAACCTGTAGATGAGGTCACATAAAGATTCTTTGCAGGAAGTGCCAAAACTTCACTCTTAGCTTTATAGTTATAAAGTAAATTATCATTGGTAGGATTATTAGGATCCTTGTAGTTGGTTGTTGGAGTTGTGCTTGAAAATGCATGAATAGTCAATTCTTCAGGCAGAACTACAGTCGGCTTAACACTTGTTACCGTGAATTCATAGAATTTTGTTTTTTCCTCATACTGATCAGCAAAAGCTGCTTTAGGAGTAGCTTTTACATAAACTTTCACTTTTCCATCACCTTTATGGCCGACAATTACAGTTCCGTAGTTCTTTGACACCGTTGTACCTGTGGTGTTGTCAGTGGAAATGTCACGGTTGTTAACATCACGGGTGTAAGAAGGTTCTGTTTCTCCATCATTCTTGATGTAATAAGTGATGGTGTAGTACGAAGTAACGTCTTCCTTCACGGTGATTCCGTCTGCTTCGTAGGTTTTCAGACTTACATCGGGTTTGGTGAAGTTTGCCTGCCCAACAGGTACTGATTTGAAATCATCACTCAGATTAATCAGTAGCTTTGGATTAACCTTTTGTGCCCAAACTCCTTGCGCTGACAATACTATCAACAGCATCGTCAGAAGCATCTTGCTTTTAATGTCTCTTAAAATCATCATTTTTGTTTGAGTTTTTATTATACGTTTTTATTGTATGCTCTGTTTTTTGTCGCCAATGGAACGGATGTTTCCTGTAACCTGTTGTACATTTATAACTATGTACGCGCGATGATAGATTGGAATGAGATGAATCTCAAAAAGTCATAGAAACTTATTTAAATCGGTGGCAAAAGTACGATATTTTTTCCTATATAGTATAATAAAAATGGAAAAAAGGTACGAAAACGTTTGCGCACACAGCTTTAGAAATAGCTGAATATCAGCATGTTCTAAAAGTATAAAATTTCGGTATTTTATGCTTTTTTTGAACATTTTGCTTCGTTATTACGGGATTCTCTGTATTTTTGTATTCTGGATCCATAAATCATGTTGCAAAATCAAAATTGGTCATTAGGCACTCTCAAAAATAGAAAATCAAGGGTCGAAAAACAAAGGCGAAGAAGGCTGGGCACGAAGAAGACCTAAGAAGAAATAATCAATCAAATTGCAAAAAGAGATGTCAGTCGCCTGTCCCTGTACCGTCGTGTTGCAAGCCTGTTGTTCTGCGTGTTGCTGTGTCACAGCAACATGCCCAACACTCACCCCTCACAAATCGCCCTCGCCATTTCGTTCAGCTCCAAGCATTGTCCCCTCTTTATTGCCATTTTCTCATTATGATGCTCCCAAGGAGCCAAAATCAACAACAGCCCTTTGGCGCAGGCATCCATTCTCATTCCACCAGGCTTTGCCAAATCCGTAAAACCATTTTCTTGCAAATAAATTTGCGGCAACCCCTCCTCAAAAGCTGCCCTCATAATGGCCTTTTCTCCTTTAGAGATAGCCGGCGAAACCAATACTGCCCCTTGTCTTGCGGCACGAAGGTATTCGTTCATCTTTGCTTGTAGTTCCTCCTCGTTGATGCTCCTCGAACATTGCACCTGCAGTTTCAACGGCTTTTCCAACAAAAACCGATTGCCTATTGCAGAAAAACTGAGGCCAGCGAACCTCAAACCTCTCTGCACCCGAAACAAATCTGGGCTTTCCCGTTTCATCAGTAGTCGTCGAGGATTATCCTTTAGGTAATTAAGCCATCGCTCCAACTGTCCCTCCCTCAGCAATATCTGGTCGTTGAAACCCTTCGCAAATAACAGCCCGTTCTCTCTCGCTTGTTTTGCGTGTTGCTGTGCTAAAGCAACCATCTCCTCGGGCATCACCTCTCTAAATGCCTTGTTACAAGCCTGCTTCACGCCTAACAGCACCTTCCCCAGCGGCTTTTCCATCCGCTCTTTCACAAACAGAATTGCATGCAGATGGTCGGGCATCATTTGTAGCGCCACCACCTTCACCTCCCGATGATGACTACCTATCGTTTGCCATATCTGCTCTATAACCTCTCCTAATGACGACAACTCGATATGAGGAACCTCCGGCGACGGCTCAACAGCCTCACTTCTTCCCACTACTTTGCCAAACAGCGGTTTACGTCCCTCCGTCACCATAGTTATCATATACATCCGCCGCGCAGTGTAGTCGTTATCTACACAGCGTCGTTTCATCGAGACTTTCTTCTCACCCGCAAATGCCTTCTGGCTTTCAAACGTTGCTCTATCCATTGCTTTGTTGTGCAAAGATATAAAGATTTCCGCTGATTAGTAATCTTTTTCACGAAATATTCGTAATTCTGCCATTGAAGAAGTGGATTAGCAGAACCGACCCATGAACAAAATTTTTCAGCAACACCCACCATTTTGAGGACAAAATCGCTGGGAACGCCTTTAAATACAGGTGGTTTGGGAGTGGTGGGTGTTTGGCAACACCCACCACAACACCCACCAAACACCCACCATTTCTGGCTCCCTCCCTACACAGGGAGGGGCGAGGTGGGTCTTTCTCATAATGTTAAGGTTGTTGTTTGTACAGGTGGGTGTTTGGTGGGTCTTATGGTGGGTCTTATGGTGGGTCTTTAGCAAGATTTTATGATTGTAATCTTCTGGTTTATAGTGTTTTATAAAATCTGCAACTCCAAAAATGGTGGGTGTTGCTAAGAAAAAAGGTAAAAAAGTAAGAGGGAAAAGGGTGCGAAAAACAAAAGCATAGCTTTTGTGCATCAAAAGGTCACCTTTCGGTCCTCAAAAGCATACCTTTTACCCTCCAAAAGGTGCCCTTTTGAAAACCAATATGGCCATTATGCATAAATGATGAAAAAATATATTCCTCAAATAAATCTAAGTCTGATTAATCACCAGCTAATAAAGACTAAAAGTAGAGACAACTTCATTAAAAATGTGATGAAAGCCATTCTGCTTGT
>Ga0326511_10000785_pt1 | contig 27526 bp, 16 predicted proteins | sample 0_2496_0518_D_FD_203701 | JGI IMG/M metagenome (GOLD analysis project Ga0326511, IMG submission 203701) | Bovine rumen microbial communities from UC Davis, California, United States - 0_2496_0518 | ecosystem: Host-associated > Mammals > Digestive system > Stomach > Rumen | place: USA...
ATTGTAGGTATTTACAAATTTTTTATTATAATTTTGAAAAAATGGAATTTTTAAATATGTTCCATTGATACCTGAGTTTTGTCCATTTTCTTCATAATATTGAGCCATGTTCTCTATTTGTAATTCTGAAATAGGACTAATTTTAACTTCCCCTTTATTTTTAGGGAAAACTTGATTATTATCTTCATCTAAAACACGAATTGAATATCCTGTAATATTTTTATTAGAAGTATCAACTTTACAAGTTATAAACTGAACAGGATATGTACCAGAGGCGTTGGTTTGCGCAATTCTAATATCAATATTGTTCATAAATGGATAACAACGCGTACTTTTATATACCGCCATGTACATCCCTCCTTTTTATTATTTTATTTTAAGACTCTCGCCTTAACCAAAAATATCTGCGCCATAACTTTGGTTAAAGCGAGAATATTTTTAAAAGAGGGAGTCATAAGACCCCCTCAAATATTAAATTATCTACTATTTTTTGTTAAAGCCACTCTAGATTTGATCATTGATACAAATTTATCAACGTCGAAGCTTGAATCAGCAGTAACATTCATAACTAAATTATCTACATTGAAAGACTCATCATTAGCGATACTATCAAAAATAGAATTGCCTATACGGTCTGGAGATAATTTACCGTTTAAAATGTTAACTAGTGAAGGTGCAACTTCTCCTAGCTCCCATAAATTCTTAGTAATATCCGCAGGAACGATACCTGTTCTAGAAGGTAAAGCAGTTAAAGTTCCTTGTGGAGTAATAATAGCTTCAGTACCTAACTCATTAATCCAGCTCATTGAATTTTTAGATAGGCCTAATGAACCCCATGCATTTTTAACAACTTCTTTATTATAAGCAGGTGTTATATTCGCACCATTTTTTACAAGAGTTGCATAAGGGTTTCCATCACTACCAACGATACGATAAATATTTCCTTGATTATAGAAAGCGTCAATGTTGCCGACAGGAGTTTTAGCTTGAATATAAGCATTACTAACACCTAAAGAAGATAAACGTTGGAAATATCCTGTTAAATTTTTGTCAGAGTCAGTCATAAGATATCTACTATCCTGTGATCCAGACACCATTTTCCCATCATCAAATACAAGGACAGCAGTTCCCATTCTTAAACCTGCTTCTAGACGGTCTAAACTACTAGGATCTGTCAATAATTCTCCAGTATTTGTAGCTACCCATGTACCTCCATCAGTGCCCTTTAAAGCAAATTCTGAAGTAACATATGTTTTTTGTGTATCATATGAGCCACCTTTAAATACTTCCCATGCTGTTGCTGCGTTTCTAATATTAGAACGGTTATCATTATATTTTTGATATTTATCCAAATCAGCAAAATCTCCTTCTGTTGCGCCATTAGCATAAGCTACTTCCATTTTATTATGGAAATCTTGAAGAGCAGCATTATAAGCACCACTACCAGGATTTAATTTTATAAAATCATTCCAAGCTAGTTTTGCTTCTTTTACAGCCGCAGTTTTATTCTCTTTATCTGTATCTAATTGTTGGTCAACTAATTTGCTTACAGGCACTTGTAATCCATCTACAGAGTCTTTTAACATTGCTATAGCACTATGAATATTTTCAACGATGTCGCCTTCTTTCACAGCAGCCCGATATAAGTCTCTTAAAGTCTCATAATTTTGCTTATCATACATTTCTGTAAGTTCAGTCTTTTGGCCTTGTAAAGCTGTAATTCTTTCGTCAAGTTCAGAAACTTGTTTTTCTCTCTTTAAAGACTCAAGTTCTTTTTGAGCAGTTGCAATAGCTTCTTGATCAGATTGGTATGTCCAACCAATGCCAGCACGGTATACTCTTTTCTTTTGTTTTTCAGCGTCTTCAAGTTTTAATCTTGCTTCTACTAATTTATTTTCGTACTCTCGTTGATTATTAATATCTTTTAAAGCTTCTTTTTGACTCTCAAGATTTTCAAGTTCTTTGTCAATTTGTTTGCTTCTAAAATCAATTAATTGGTCATAATATTGCTTCATAATATTAGAAGTAATTTTCATTCCAGCATTATCCATCATGGTCTTCATAACGTCCATTACGTGTTGAGCTTCTTCAGTAAGTTCACCAGAAGACGTGTCATATTGACCTTGAGCCCAAGCCATTACGTCTGATAACTTTTTAATACTTTTGTTACCTCTTAACGCTTCAGCAGCGGTTCCACCTATAGAATCATATAATTCATCTTTTATAGTGCTAAATAATTCTGCATTATCCATTACTTCTTGATATTGTGCATTAACATATTCATTAGCAAATTGTTTAGTTCTCTTAATAGTTTGACTAAATAGTTCAGATGTATCCCCCATGTAATAAATTAGCTCAGGGAATTGAGTAATAATTGTTTCCATCCAACTAGAAGCTTGTCCAGCTCCATCTGCTACAGAACTCATTAAATTTGCAAAATTTGACACCTTTTCGCTAATTGCAGAGGTTGATAAATAAGTATCAGATAATTTAAGCTTACCAAAATCTTCAACTACATCATCTAATTGATCAGTTGTAAGATTTAATGAATCAGCAAAAGCTCTAAGTAACTTTTGAACTTGAATACTATCTGCTCCGTATTTATTACGTAGTTTTAAAGCTTCTTCTAAAGAGAAAGCTTCTCCACTAAGAACGGCATTAATTTCTTCATCGCCTTGTTGTCTCATCTTAGTAAATAAATAATCATAGCCAGCAGTGCTTAATTTTGTTTTAGACTCATCGGCCCAAACATTCATGCCTTGAATTCCACCAGCTTCTTCTATGGCTTTAGCATAATTTAATAATATTTCATCATTACCAATATTTTTTAACTCCTCTATAGTCATATCAGAAAGGTCAGACTTATCTCCTCTGGAATTAGTATAATATGAACTAATAAATGCTTCTTGTAAAGTCAATTCATTTGTTTCATCAATTAATTGACTCTCTATTTGTTTAAACTCTTTTAATGAATTTATTAATTGAGTTAAGTCTTGAATACGTTGAGAGTTTTGTCCTCCAGCGGCATATTCTTGTTCTAATAAGTCTTGTGCTGCATTAAGTTTTTGGTCAGCGTTAAAACTTTGCCACTTTTCATGAGCACGTCTATTAGCTTCTTTTTCAGCTTCTGCAGTATTATAAGCTCCAACAGCCCCTATAACCGTACCTATAATAACGCCGACAATTGCACCTACTGCTGTACCAATTGGTCCTGCTGCACTACCAGTAGTAGAACCAGCTGCAATACCTGCTCCTATAGCAGCTCCTATTCCAGCTCCTGCTACACCTCCCGCAACGTTTCCTACAGCAGTTATACCCAAGCCTTCCCGAACAATAGCGGCTGTTAAACCATCATAATTGTCTATTCTTGAATATATTTTTCCTAAATCTTCTTTGTTATTAAAGAATGAAGATGCATATTTTCCTGAAATTTGAGCCTTCTCAGCTTTAATTTGAGCTACTTGAAGTGCTTTTAAAGCCTCTTTAGAATCTTTCGTATTGCTATCAATACTATTTAATACAGTATATAGACTTTGATCTCCTAAATGATGCTGTAAAAGTTGACGTAATTCTTTATTATCTTCACTGAAAATTTCTTTTTTAAATTCGCTAACTAATTTATGACGTTCAGCAGAACCTTGTTCACTAGAAGCCATGTTTTCTAAACTAGAACTTATATTGTTTAATTTGCCAATATTCTCATTAGCGGTCTCTGTTATACTATTAGCTCTATCTCTTCCTGCATCATGATTCCGAGCAATCCACTCAGCAACATATGGTGCAAAATAAGAACCTCCAGGTAATAAACTAAGAACAGACGCCCATGCTCCTGCTTTCTTTTGAGCTTCTTTAGAACTTTCAACACTCTTACCATTATAATTATGGGTAACACCTGCTGTTGCATATTGACTTATTGCAGTTGCTACTGTTGCAATACCCATTTCGATACCGTTCATAATAGCCCCAGCTTTTTGCATTCCCATTTGAGCTTTTGAAGGGGCTGCGATACCACCTTCTTTTTGAATCTTATTATAAGCTACCGCGGCAGCGCCATTTTTTCTATCATGTAGTATCTTATCTTCAAGCTGTTTACCAATCTTAGTGTTTTGTAGAACACCTGAACCTACAATAGAAATAGCCTCTGCGTATGTTAACGTTTTTTGACCTTCTTTGACAACTCCCTCTTTCTTTAATTTCTCCATCGTACCTTTGTCAAGAACGACTTCTTTGTTTAATATTTCTTTTTCAGAGACAGTTAGCACTGATTTTTTATGCTCTAATTCCTTACGAGAATAAGCCACAGCCTGTTGTCTATATTTTAATTCTTTTTGAAATTCTTTCTCTTTAGTTTTTTGTTCTTTGTCGTAGACTTTTTGCATCTTCTTACGTTTAGATTCGTCTTTTTCGTTATTTATATCATCTAAAGTAAATATCTTTTTATTCATGCTTCTTCTAGTCTTTATTTCCCCAATTAATCCAAGAGATGAACCTTTGTCATTTAACTTTGATCGCGCATTTCGTCCAGTAAGCCCCATAAAAGCTTCGTAACCAGATTTTAATACGCCTTTACCCATAAGCACCGTTCTAATGAATGTAAGTGTTTTAATAAAAGCTGGTATAAGAGGATATGTTCTTTGTAAAGCTTCAATTATACCTTGTCCCATATGTAATAAATCAGTTAAAACCTTAGAAATTTGAGAACTGTTAGCTACTTGCTCTAAAGCAGCTGTAAATTCATTCTTAGCAGCAGCGTAAGATTCTTTGTAAGATTGATATTTCTTTTCAGCTGTACCTGCAGAATTTTCAGACACATCTAATAATTTTTGATATTTATCATAGTTTTCAGCTAGAATTAAGAAACTTTCTTGTTGTCTAATACCAGCGAAAGCATTTGCGATTGCTTTCTTACTAACATTATCCATAGTTCCCCATTTACCAGCAATTTCATCCATAACTTCATCAAAATCTTTAAACTCAAGATTAGTTTTTCTAATAGAAATGCCCATCTTTGTTAATATTCTTTCAACATCATTTAATTTTTCCGTAGTGTCGTCACTCTCACTGTCGACGTTAAGCTTGTTATATGCACCAGCTTTTACATTTCCATAACGAGACATGATTGTCTTCAATGCTTGTCCTACAGTAGTACCACTTGCTTGATTTACGTCTGCTATAGTTGCAACATATGCTGCAGCCTGATCAAGATTTACACCATTTAAATTAGCTATATTTGCAAATTGAGCTAAACCTTGAGCAATATCTCCAGCAGTTGTAGCCGCTTTTACGTCAAGCGCTGTTAACTTATCTACTATAGACATGGCATCTGAAGCTTCTAATTTAAAACCATGCATTGCACTTGTTAAATCTTTTGTTGCTTCACTAACATCTATCATACCTAGTTTACTTAAATACATTGAAGATTTAATTAAATCATTAACTTGAGAGATGTCATAACCTTGTCTTAACCATGCTGACGCAGCATTAGTAACTTCAATTGTTGTAGCTCCTAATTGCTTACCTAAATCAGCATATTGATTGATTAAAGTTCTAGCATTTTCTGCATTTTTACCTGTAACTATTCTTAAGGTTGTCATAGCTTGGTCTAATTGCTTAGCTTTTTCAGTAATATCCTTTAAGCCTTTTCTTATCATACGAATGAAAGCGGCTAAAGCACCACCTTGCATCATACGAGATATCCATCTCATTGCATAAGCATCTATACCTAAGAAACCAACGTTTCCGCCTCCAGCTCCACCAGCTTGTTTTTGAGCTTGTTGAATTCTTTTTTGTTCTTTTTCCTCTTTAAAAACCATAAGTTCAGCTAATTTTCTTGCTTTTTCCAGACTCTTACGAGAATAACCCTTCATATCAACAAAATTAGCTTTAGCCATCTCAGCTTGTAATTCATTAATTTTGATTAATCTTTCTTTCTCTGCTGTTAATGTTTCAACTTTTAATTCGTCATTTTCTTGTTCGGCCTGATATATTTTTTGGTCAAGCTCTTGAATCTCGTTTTCACGTTTAAATTGGTCTTTATAAAAATTAAAAGCTTTTGTTTCAAAAGATAAAGAAGCTGATTGATCACTTAAAGCAATTTGCTTATCAGATTTTAATTGATTACGTTTATCTATAGAGCCTAAGTCTTTATATAGACCCATTTTCTCTGCGTCTTCTTTAGAAATTTTATTTCCAAGAATATCAGTTAATTTATATTTTTTACCATCAAGAGTAATATCTCCGTCTTTGTCTTCTTCAGCTAAAATTTTTAGCTCTTGGAAGATATTTCGACGCATAATATCGCGAATTTGAACAGCCCTATTCGCTTCTTCTTCTGCAAGTCCTTTTTCTTCATCTGTAAGAAGCTTACTCTTAGATTTAGCCGTGGCCATAGCAGCCTCTTTAGAAAGCTTTTCGTAGTCTCTTAGATGTTTACCTATAGATGTTCTTGTCATAGAATCACGAAGATTATCTTCATATTTTGTAATTGCTGCCTCATCTATGGAGTATCTATTAACTATTCTATCAGCATACTCTTTTCCACTATAAACTTCGTTTCCTTCGTCGTCTAAAATAGATAAATTATTTAATGCATTTTGTGCATTTATAATTTTTCCATAATCAGAGTTTTTAATTGTTTCTCTTTTCCTAATTAATTCAGTTAATTCCGCACCAAGTCGAATTTCTTCACTCTTAGATTTGTTTTTTATGGCTTTCTGATAATCTTCATTTAATTTTTCAATGTCCTTTTCAAGAGATGGTAAACTATCATACTCTGCTTTTGAACCAACTGTTTTTGATAATTCTTTCTCTTGTTCTTGTAATTCTTTAATTTTTTGTTCATTTTCTGGTGTAGGTAATTCTCTACCTAAACGCTCTATTTCAAGTTTAGTTTGACTTAGTTTTTGTTGATCAGCATCTCGTTGAAGAAAAGCATTTTCTAAATTAAGATGTAAGCCTTTAAAATGTTGTTGAGCTTGTTCATCTGTTCCTGCAAAAGTAACCTGCTTGTCTTTTACTCCTCTGTTTACTAGAACAGTATATTCCTCGCTAGGTTGATATCCTTTCTTATCAAAAGCATATTTTTTAATTGCATCATTAAAAGAAAGTTTCTGATTGCTATTTAATAAAGTAAGTGCCTCTTGTAAAAATTCGTCCTTGTCATTAATAGTATAATCACGAAGGAATCCATCTGCACCATTACTATAAAACTCTAGAACGATTTCACTAATATCACCCTTAACTACTTCATAGATACTAGAAAGTTTTTCTTTAACTTTATTATAAGCCGTTCTAAATTGAGGAGAATTTAAGTCTGTTGTTCCAGATTCTTCTGCAGCAGCTTGCTCCATTCTCCATCTCAATGTTTCCACTACGTTGTTTTCAGTGCCTAAATAAGCGTCAAATGTTGAAGTCGCTTGTAATCCTCCAATTCCAGCATTTATCTTATTATGGACGTCATCCATCATATCTTGAATGGCTTGTTTATATAACATACCTTGGAAAATATTTTCTAATTTTAATTCTCCATGAGCAGTATTTTTATAGTCTCCAATATGTAATATACGACGTAGATTTTTATCTGCATCTTCGTCTTCGGTGACATACATAATATCGGATGTTCCTTGACCATATTGTGTATATCCATTTTCAGGGTTTGTAAAAGTAGCCAAAGGAATTTCGGTACCAACTAAAGCTCCTTTTTGTTGTATAATTTTATTTGCAACATAATTAAAATTTCTAGAACCTCTAAAGACAGCGTTCATTAATTCTTGTTGTCTTTCCTCTGCGGTCATACTAGGTAGTAAAAATTCCATTTGTTTTACATAGGAATTATAATCTTCTAAGCCATTGGCTTTTAAATATTCTAATGCATCCTCAGGCTTTTCAAATCTTTCATTACCATTTATACCTAATAATTCAGCCACCTTATGAGAAGCTGTTCCTTTAACCAAAGCGTCAACAACAGTTTTCATCTCATCTATATTTGTGTAATGAATTTGTCTTTGTTTTATTAATTCTTCAGCTCTTTGTTTATCTTTTTCAGATTCTCCTAAAGAACCATATTCTTTTGCTAGTTGCATTAAAGAATCAAACTTATTAAGTTTTTCGTCTTTATTGTCAACTAATAGTCTTTGAGCTCTCGTTGTAACTCTTGACCCAGGGTGTTCTGAAAGCTTGGCCTCGTTTATGCCCTCAATTCTGCTTGTATATCTTTCCTTTTTTTCTGATGTTTGAGTAAGTTTATCTAAAGTGGTTTTGTCATAATTAGTGTTACCAGTTACCCTACCTAATCTTTTAATATCTTTATTATAGCCTCTTGTACCTGGAATTAATCCTCTGTATAAATCGGCAATGTAAGTACCTATTGTTTTATCGCCACTTAGTGAATGAATTACACCATTCACATATTCTAACATACCTAAAACAGTTTCAGTTGTTACATTTTCTAATACATTGTTTTCAATCTTTTTAATATCAGAAGAAAGACTTTTAGCTTGTTTAGAACGACCTCCAAATTGATATTTAATTTTATCTAAACGTTTTCTTAAAACTTGTAAAACTTCCTCTTTAGTTTCTTGATCTTGTAAAGCATCTTTTAAACCAACTTTTAATAGCGTATTATCTTTAAATGCTCCGTTAGACTTCACTATTCCTAAATTTATTAAATAATCAAAAAATGTTCGAGTGGTTTGCTCATTATCCCAAGTTCTAGCTTGATTTGCCATATCTTGAATAGTAGATATATAGTTTAAAGTATTAGCCCCTGCTTTTTTAGAACTTATACCCTCTTGGTATAATGTTTGACCAACAGCTGATAAAATAGAACCTCCTAATAATTTGGCTCCATATCCTTTTTGTCCTCTTTGACCTGCATCCAAACCTAATTGAGACAACATTGATTGAATACCAAAAGCGTCATTACCAAAGATTCCGGCTCCCTTTTTACCGCCCCACATTGAAGAAACAGTAGTTCTTCTATTAGCAATATTTGTTACTCCGTTGATATCTTTAGAAGCTCCAAATCTAAAGTAGCTATCTACCAAGTCGCTATCTAAGCCAAACTCTTTAGCTAGTTTTTCTCTGGTTTCTTGTGCTTTGTTTTCTTTGGCCGTTTTGTCAATATTAGCTTGTTGTTCAGCTAAATCTTTATAATAAGCTGATAAAGCTAAATTTGCACCCTTTAAATCACCAGATTTAAGAGCCCACATGAACGCAACCATATCACCGTCCATGTCTCCTTTTCCAATCTCAGCTAAATATTTATTAATCATCATGTTACCAGGACTGACTAAATCATGAGAACTTGATAACACCATAGCTCCGCCAGCATAATCATCAACGAAATTTATTGTCGGATTACGTAGTTGTAAACCATTTTCAAGAATAGCTCCCGCATATTTTGAACTATTAATATCTAACATATCAATTAGAGAATTAATTAATGGATTCTTTTTAACTTTTTGATTCCATTTTTTGCCACTTACATTCTCGTAAAGGTTAAGTAAATCTTGTCTACCGCTCTCTGTCTTAAATAGTTGTTCAGCCATAGATTTAAAATCTACAGTAGACATCACCCTTTGAACTTTAGATAAGTTAGCCTGTATCTGCTTAGCTACATTACCGTTAGATGCTAAACCTCTCTTTTTAATAATTTGCTTTGCCATATCAGAGAAAATCTCTTCCGCATTACCACTTAAAGCTTGTAAACGTAAATAACCAGATTCATGGAAATCTTGTAAAGTATGATATTTGTCATAAGTAGCACCGACTCTCATATCATCTTCAATCTTATCGTAAGCATTTAATATTGTATAAATAGCTTTTTGTCTTTGAGAATCTGCGTTTGCTCCACCGATACCTAATATAGACGCAATTATAGCTTCATTTTGTTTAGCAATTTCATCGGGTAAGAAAATTCCTTTCTTTGCAGCCTCTTCAGAATATCCTCCTAAACCTAAAGCTACTAAACCAGTAGTGTAATTATTACCATTAGCAGAACCAATTAATCTCTCATCTCCAAGAGACAACATTGTTTGAATATCTTTAGCAGAAGAAACGCCAAATTTTTCTTTTAAATAATTAGGGTTATTTTTTATTTCCTCAGCATATTTTCTTTGAAGTATTTTATATCTGGTTTCTTGTATCTTTTTTTGTAAGATAGTAAATCTTGTTTTTGAGTTAAAATTATATTTTCCTGTAGCTTTATCATAGCCTACATTAAAAGCCTCTTTACCAAGTTCTTCTCCTGGTAAGGTTGGGCTATTGTAATCCATACTTTCAGCATATACGCCCTTAAGGTCTTCTAATGTTAAAATATAGACACTTTCGTCGTTAGCCATATCTTTTTGAAATTGTGTTGCATCTTTCGTGAAAGTTTTAGCTAAATATTCGCTATTACGAACATACGCTTTATAATCTTCTTCTTTTTTACGTAATTGGTCACGCCAATTTTCAACAAGATTTTTTAGAGGTTCTAAAGCTTGAGCACGTTGATCACCTGTATAACCATGTTGTTGTAACCATCTATCGTAATTTCCTAAACTTCCTTCAATAGATAAAAGTTCTTTCCAGCCAACCTTTGCTTCTGAATGAGACCTATTTCCTGTTCCTCCATATTCTGAGGGAGAAGAAATACCAGCCTCTGTCATACCTATTAATGGACTAGTCTGTGCAAAATACTTTTCACCTTTTATTTCTAACTCTTTGTAATATTCTTTACTTGGGTCTAAGGCTCCAACCTTTTGTCCGAGAGAAATAATAGATTTCATTAAGTTAGTAACATTGTGGTTTCTCTTGTTTCTTTTTCCATAATTAGCAAAGTCTTTTTCAAAAGAATCTTCATCAAAGTCAAATGTTCCGTCTGCCTTGGCTTTAATATATTTAGCAAACATACCATTTTCAGTTCCTTGAAATTCTGCAAAAATCTTATTGATACTTTGACCTTGGTCTTTTTCAATTTGACCTCTATTTTTAGAAATATAACTCAATACTTTATTGGTTTGTTCCATGACCATAGTTCTAGCAGTCTTATCGCTAAAATCTTGGTTTGCATTTTTAATAATAGCTATTTTTAAACCTTTATCTGGGTTATTAGGGTCAAGGAAAATATCATTAACATCATATCCAGCAAGCATCAATGCAAGTGCTGCATATCTATTATCTGCTTTTTGTATTATGTGACGAGCGTCTCCACTCGCACCTACTCTAAGTACTGCATTCTCAGTGTATTTTGCTCTGGTAGCTATAACATTTCTAAATTTACCATCATTAATATCAAAGCTTTGAATACGAGAAACAGAATCTAAATCATACTGACGTTTTAAATATCTATATAGAATAGCTTCAGCGCCTTTAAAATTGTATTGAACAGTGCCTTTGTCTGTAAGTTCAAAAGCTGCTTTTCCCTTTTCTAATTGATCTAATTCTTTTAAAGCTTCGTTATATTTCTTTTTCTTATCTTCTTTTAATTTTTTATTTTTACCTTTTTCTACAATACCTTGTTTTTCTTTAATTAATACATTACGAATCCATTCGTTAGCCTCATCATATGAAACCATATCGTCTTTTTGAGGCTTAATATCTTCCATACCTTTAAATTCATCAGCCAACTGTTCTGTCATGAAGATAGCATCATTACCAAAACCTTTTAAAGCGGTTTGTTGTAGTTTTTTAAAAGTTTGTCCAGATATTTTTTTATTACCAAAGATTTTTTCAAAAGCTTCTTTTTCTTTATTAGATAATTCTGCTCCTTTGCCTTGATTAAACTTATTGATAATATTGTATGCATTTTGCCAATTTTTTTCAGTTAAATAAGCAACATTGTATAAATCTTTATATAAAGACTCCTCTGTTAAATCTCCTGACTTTATTAACTCATCATACATTTTTCTTTGTTCTTTTGTAAAAAGAACCGTTTTACCTGCGGCAATTGTTGGTTTCTTTCTAATTCCCTTTTCTACTTTATAAAAATTAGAATTTTGATCGAACAATTGTAAATTTTGTGTAGTCTTTTTACCAACTCTTTGAAGAATAGACATTGGAACTCGTGGTTCTCCAACACTAATCTTACCAACAGTACCTTCTGTCATACCTCCTTGAGTAATTTTTCCTGTTATTAACTTAAAGAAATTTTCAACGTCACCTTTCCAAATATTCTTATAAACCCATGCATAATTTTCCATAACATGACGTTCCATTTCTTTGTAGTCGTTAAAAGCTCTCGCAGCAGTAGTCATGTTTTCCATCTGTCTTACAAATTCTTGTAATTGTGGAGCACCATGTTTCTTAAATTTATCAACATTGGCTAAAAATACAGAATTAAAATAATCAGCTGTGATTAATTGCTTTTTCATGGCCTCTGTAGACTCTAATCTTTTAGTTCTAATATTTTGTTGTTTTAATTTATTAAATTCCTTAATTTGAGTAGGGCTATACACAGCTGAAGATAAATTAGTAACATCTCTAATAGTTCTATTAACCACAGAGCTCATTTTTTTAATTGCGTCAGTTCTAGACATATTAGAAAATGAGCTAGCTTGTAATTGTTGGTAAGCTCTATTTAAACCAACTCCTAAAGCGCTGGCAATTCCTATCTCTCCATTAGCACCTCTAACAATCATTGCAGCTTCAGGAGACCACATATTATTGTGAATAGTAGCTCCATTTTTAGTAGCTCTGATTTCAAGACTAGGCCATTGATCTTCTCTAAGACCTAAATTTTCACTAGCAGCCGTTTTATAAACGATTCTTACACCCTCATTATTAGGTAATTGAATCAATTCAGGATATAAATTTTGAGCTTTGTAAAAATTAGTAATGGCATTAATACCGCCTTGAATATCAGCCATCGCTCTACCACGATCAACTTCATTACCAAAGCCAGAGACACGAAGACTTTGTAAATCATTATGGCCTAAAGCACTCTTTCCTAACTCACTATTTAAAAATGAAGTTAAATCTGAAAAGAAATTTTCTACGCCTTTATTATTTTTATTATTGTTATTATTTGCCATAAGGCCACCTCCTAATCTATATTATCTTTAATTCTATCAATAAAAGTACAAAAATCATACTCAGCCATCGAATTAAAAGCTCCGCCTGGGCAGTATTCATTTTTATAAATTAATATTTCTTGTTGACCGTAATCATCAAAATATATAGGAACGGTCTCTCCCCTATATTCTAAAATTCTATCTGGTTCTTGAGTCGTATCTGTTGCGCTCCACCAATGCAAATAGTCTTGCTTCTCTTCCTCAGTCGGAATTCTAGTTTGAGGCACAAAACTTGTAAATTGTTTCATTAACTGAAACCAACTATAGCACGCCTGCTTATACCCCTTCCAATAATCCTCGCTTTTCTTAAAAAAGGATAGGCATTTTGGTTCAAGCATTCTATCGGCGTAATTAATATCATCCTCATATTTCTCTAAAATTTCTTTAAACTCCATAATTCACTCCTCCTATCTTTTTTTAAAAAAATTTTTTATAAAAATCCCCCAGTACCGAACTTAATCAGTACTGGGGGAGCTAGATATCAATTGTAGGATATTCTAGACAATAAAAAAGAGAAAGCTTCTTACTCTCCCTTTTCTATAATATACCTTTTAAATCCCTTTTGCTCCGCCTCATCTATTTATCCTTTTAATTAAAAAATAAAAGGAGATAATGAGAATATAAAATTAATTAAATCTTTTTGATTGTCTAAATATTGTTTAGACGTCATATATTGCTTTTTATCAATAGTTTCATGAATTCCCTTATACTTCTCTAGGAATTCTTCTAAAAGCTTGTCTGCGGCCTTTTTTTGAGTCTCAGCAAGACGGTAAGCTTCTTTTACTTTTTCATAAGCAGCTTTTCTTTCTTCATCTAATTTTTTCTTTTCCTCTAATTTATCAGTATGAATTTTTTCTGCCTCCTTTAAAGCTTCCTCTGTTTCATAAATCTTGTTAGTTAAATCTGAATAATATTTCATATTATACACCCTCCTATGGTTTAAAAATTGCCAAATAAAATCCCGTTTTTATTTGGGCCTAAAATATTATTAATGAATGTTTTGAGGCGCGAACCTCATTAATAATGGTGCCGACTATAGGAATCGAACCCACAACCTACTGATTACAAGTCAGTTGCTCTACCAATTGAGCTAAGTCGGCATTCGAGAAACTCTAATTTTGAGTTTCTTCTTGGTTTTTAAATTCAAGTTTAGTAATGTCTCCCTTAAAAACATTGACACAGCCTCGAGCATAGACTTGATCATTTTTAAGTTCGATAGAAAATACAACTACATCATCTTCATTTAAAATATAGTATGTATTTGTTAGCATATCAATTACATGTCTTAACATACTTCCTCCATGAAAAAAACTTAATACCTTAGTTTTATATACAGCCAGACTTTTTCTCATCTTACTTTACATATAAGTTCTTTATTTGCGTACAGCGACGATAAGTCTGAGCGATAGGGAGCTACCCTAAGGCTTCTTACCGCGGTCTAAGCGCTGATGGGAATAATACCCACACTGTTCACCGAGCTTCAGAATTTTTCTTCTTTTAAATATAAATATCTCATGCTATTAAGGTATTAACTACTGAAAAGAATGGAGATACGGCTACTTAGAATCTCTACTCGTCTTATACTCACCTCTTCGGTGTCTCAACTCCAAACGACTTATGGTCTTTCCAAGGTTTGCCTGCAGCACCGCCTGTCCAACCTAACTTGGATTCTTCTCACTGAGCGTCTATTACGTCGTCGACAAGGAAATTCGCTTAAGAGTAATATATGTTTAGCACAACATCCCAGCAGATTAGACTTTGTCTTTGTGTGTAGCTTGATGTCACCATCTCTACATCGACAGCAGTTATTCAAGTATCCTTGAACACCCACCGCTCTGCATCGTAGTACATTATGGAATGTTTCTAAGCAGGGACGCAATCCCTCTTCACTTAGGTGGCTATATATAAAACTAAGATATTAAGTTTTTACATCTTCTATTATACATATATTTTAAAATATGTCAATAGTTTTTTTAAATTTTTTTTAAAATTTTTTTTGAAACTCTATACAGCGGTATTATTCGTTGTATAGAGCTACTAACTTACCTAGAAATTTTTCAAAGCTTGGAGCTGTATAATTTTCATTTTCTCCAATAACTTGTACTTGAAAATCTCCAGATTCATTATACTTTAGGCTAATTAAACCTAAAATAGATTTAGCATTTACATATTGACCATTAACTTTAATATTAATTTCGTCAGAAGTATATGTACTTGCTTTTTCCACCACTGAGGTAGCAAATCCTAAATTACTGATTTTATTACCTTGTGGAACTACTACTGTAAATTCTTTCATGAAATTCATCTCCTTTTATATAATAGTAATTATTACGGGGTACTATAAATCCCAAAAGGTTAGAACTTCACTTCTTCCCACCAATACCACTCTCTGTCTCTTCTTAAACAGAAATGTCTTTTACTATAGAATGATAAAATTTCAACAGTATATTGGTCTATAGGTGGAACTATATTATTTGTTACTTCTTTAATACTAAAACGATTGTTTGAATATTTATAAATAAAAATGTCTCCGTTATCTAAATCAACATATAAAGAATCAGACAATTGAATTGTTTTCATTAAATCTGTCTATTAGCTCTCTATATTTTTCTTTTATATTAATTTTGTCAAACAAAATATCCTTTTCGTCTTCTGTAATATAACCATCGGGGATTTCTTTTTTATTTATACAATTTTTACAACATTCTGTATTTCCTCTTAAAGCTGATAAAGCGCAATTACAAAAATTCATAATATCACCCTTTATTATTTAGAAACTTTTTCTAGGTAATCCTTTATTATTTCTAATTGACTAAAATGAGTAAACTCAATTATCCTGTCCTCAATATTAACTGTTAAAGGGTTAGGGCAGTTTTTAATTGGCCCTGTAGGAAGGAACCAATATCCACCATAAGCATTCATAATAAAACCTAACTGCTTTAAGTGTTCAAAATCACCAGTGTATCTATACATTTTATCACCTCTACATTGACTCGTGAATAGTACGACTGATAACATCATCTTGTTGCTCTTTTGTAAGCTTGACGAAATTCACTGCATACCGAGAAACTCTTATTGTTAATTGTGGATATTTTTCAGGATGAGCTTGAGCATCTAATAACATATCTCTGTTAAAAACATTAACATTTAAATGGAAACCACCATCACCACAATAAGTATCTAGCATCGTCACCAAATTTTCGACTCGTTCAGACACGTTTATCTCCTCCCTCTACACATTATCAAATTTAGAGTGTGTAATAATAACACACCACTTAACATTATAATACTTAATACCATCATTACACACACCTTCTTTGCATTTTTTATAATCAAAAGTAGGCTTTAAATGAAGCAGCATCCACTGCCTAAATCTTCCTCTATTACGTTTACAAAGGTAATAACGATTACTAAGCATTTATGAAACCTACTTACTGATCCATTATATTGGTGCTCCTAGATGGACTCGGACCATCTTGCTTCCCTATTAGGAACACAACTAAAGCCACACCCACTTGGCAATAGTCATAAATTTCTCCAGATATTCAAAATATGGTGGGTGCATTTCTACATATTAAGATATACGTCTGGATACAATCCTATTATTATCCTCCCGTTTTGGAGTCGTGCCACGCAATGTGGGACATTCGATTATTACTTTTTCTTTCAGTATTTCTACCTATTTAGGCTCTGGTTCAAGTCTAACCTTAAGGTAACCAACCTCATATCACCCATATTATATACTCCCCTAACCGAATACATAATATCATAGTGAACATCTACCTCCAACTTACGTATCGTGTAGACGTGATAGTTTAATGGAACTAACAAGTGTGGTTATTTAAATTAATTTTTCGCTCACACTTAACGGTAGTGAATCTCCAATAATTTTTTTGGAAAGCCATTGAATTCTCGCTCACTTTGCATGAGTAATTAGAGGCATTAAGGTTTGCTTTTACATCACACATTCCTCCGTTTGTAAACTTCCGAATACGCACCGTTGTGTGATAACCAAATTGTTCAAACGATGTTTTTTGGACCACACCGCAAAGGTCAATTGTATCATTTGTGAGGCTCAACCCTCACTTGCAGAGTATTTCTCTGGAGTTCCCGCCCTTAACGGAATCGGTGGTGGACCTCTGTACCACATTAACTTTGGTGACCGCATACTTAAAAGTATAAGGCGTGGCATCCGGCCTCGGATGTTTTAACGGGTGTCTCTCCCTGGATATAGGTTTAACGTGTCTAGTCCCACGGGTTTAAATGCTACTTAGGGTTCTCACATAATCTTTCCGAAACTAAGTCGGTGCTTCGCATACTAGGGATAGTAAACATAATGTAAACTATCACGCTATTAATGTATATCCCACATGATCAGGAGTTCTCATCTAAATTGTAGTCACTATATAGTTTTCCTTCTAAAGTGTCCATGTAATACCTTATTTACACATTGGCGTTAACAACTCCTTAGGACTGAAGGGGAAGTGGTTTTCATCCTTCGTATACTCCGCAAAGTATACCCGCTATTGCTTATATTATAACATTAAAAAAGATAATGTCAATAAAAACTTACTTTTATTTTTTATTTTTCTACAACAATAGAAGCCCCATTGTTTGCTTCTATAGATACATTGGCTACAACAGAAACTGTATTAGAACCTGATACAAGATATGATGACACATCAAAAGAAGTACCTTGAACTTGTGTAATATAAGTTCCATTAACTGAAATAGAGTAAGTTAAAACTGGAGTGTGTCCACTAAAGTATTCTAATGAATCTAGTGAAGGAGCAGTCCATGATACAACTCCGTCTTGTTCAGTAATACTGTTTAAATATAAAATATATCCGTTAAAACCGATACGATATGATACCCCATCAATTGTAACTGATGTCAATGGAGTAGATGAGACAACGGCATTATCGTTATTAGGAATAATTTCTCGAGACAACGTGTCAACGCCAGATAGAACATTCTTTTTTAATTTATAGTTCCACAGTAAATAAATATTCTCTCCATCGGTCCAAATATCGTTGCCGTTAACACTTGTTAAGCCACTCCACGTCTTTCGAGACCATGTTGACGTTGTCTTGTCTAAGACATATTGATATTGATATGAGTTTCCTGAATAATAAATATTTTCCCCATCTGTCCAGATATACCTACCGTCAATACTTGTAAAGCCACTCCATGTTTTTGGAACCCATGTTGATGTAGCTTTGTCTAAAACATATTGAGTTGAAATATCTGAATAATAAATATTCTCCCCATCAGTCCAGACATAGTTGCCAAAAAATTTTGTCAAGCCACTCCATGTTTTTCGTGTCCATGTTGATGTTGATTTGTCTAACACGTATTGATCTGAATTAGCTGAATAATAAATATTTTCTCCATCGGTCCAAACACGATTACCATTAAAAATCATCACAATAATTCCGCTCCAGGTTTTTGGAGACCAGGTTGATGTTTCTTTATCTAATACATATTGGTCAGAGCCAGATGAATAATAAATATTCTCACCGTCAGTCCAGATAAAACGACCATCAAAACTTGTCAAACCACTCCAGGTTTTTGGAGACCATGTGGACGTATTTTTGTCTAAGACATATTGACTTGAGTAATAAGTATTTGAATAATAAATATTGTCCCCGTCAGTCCAGACGTCCTTGCCGTTTCCTTGTATAGAAAAGGAGTCACTTATCTCTTCCCACGTCGATTGGAAAGTTTTGTTTTCTGTTTTTGTATTATTAATAGGAGTATTTGAAGGTATTTGCAATTGCTTAATCTCATATCGAACATTTTTGTATACAAAATTTTGTAATGTTTTAGTAGAAGAACTAGCCGTGTTAATTTTAATATCGTTTGACTCGTGTAAATGAGTTTTAACTGAGTGAAGATTATTCTTGCTTAAAACGTATTGAGTTGTACTGCTTGAATAGTAAATGTTTTCTCCGTCGGTCCAGATAAGTTGGCCACGAAAACTTGTTAAACCATTCCATGTCTTTTGATGCCATGTGGACGTTGACTTGTCTAAAACGTATTGAACTGAATCTAATGAACAATAAAAGTTTTCACCATCAGTCCAGATGTAGCTGCCCGTAAGAAAACTTGTAAATCCACTCCAGATTTTTGAAGTCCACGTTGATGTTGATTTGTCTAACACGTATTGATCTGAATTAGCTGAATAATAAATATTTTCTCCATCGGTCCAGATAGAGTTACCTGCAAATTCTGTCAAGCTACTCCATGTCTTTTGGGACCATGTCGATGTGGCTTTATTTAAAACATATTGAATTGTACTATTTGAATAGTAAACATTCTCTCCATCTGTCCAGACGCAGGGACCAAGAAAACTTGTCAAGCCATCCCATACCTTTCGTGTCCACGTTGACGTGGCTTTGTCCAAAACATATTGGTCTGAATTATCTGAATAATAAATATTATCCCCATCGGTCCAGATACAATCACCACGAAGATCTGTAAAGCCGTTCCATGTTTTTTGGGACCACGTTAATGTCGCTTTGTCTAATACATATTGACTTGAACCATATGAATAATAAATGTTTTCCCCATCAGTCCAGACGCAGGAACCATGAAAATTTGTCAAGCCAGTCCATGTTTTTTGTGACCATGCTGAACCATATTGATTTACTTGCACATCTACAGAATCACATGAAGTGTCCATATCTGAAGGTGCTTCTTGAAATGAATATGAATTTGAATTGACTGTTAAAGAAGCAATATAATTATAATTATCGCCTACGTCTCCGTTAGCTTCTACTGCAGTTGTTTCTTCTACTTGATATTTGTCACCATCTATTTGAAGACCTGTTAATACGTCCGTTGCTTGGCCTGTATTTATTTCTATCTCTGTTCCACCAGAAGGCTTTGCATCCATATATTTTTTAATACCGTCACTAGTTACAGGATTAACTGAACCTTCTGTAGGAGTATCATCAATAAGAAGAGTTCGTTGTTTAGTTTTTAATCTTTCACTAGTTTCTTTAATGTAAGACTCTATAATTTTATCTTGATTCATATATCTCCCTCCTCTTATTTTGTTATATTAATAGAAGAATCTATTGAATTTGTTAAAGCTAAATTAGCTTTTACTTCTATAGTATAAGTGTTTCCAGACACTAAAATAGCACTAGCGTCATAAGAAGTATTCGTTGTATCTGAAATTTTTACATTATCAATATATATACTATAAGATAAATTAGGCTGATAGCTTGTATATTTAGAAATATCAGGAGCCTCCCATGAAATAATACCGTTAGACTCTGTTAGATTATTAACTTGTACATCCTCGTATATTGCCTTATATTCAATACCATTTATACGTAAACCATATATTTGTTTTAACTTAGATATATCATCAACAGTATTGAAATCTATTTCCCCTGTTCTAAGATATTCTTTCGTTGATAAAATAGTGTTTTTATCTAAGACGTATTGAATCAAGGTGTCTGAATAATAGACATTTTCTCCATCATTCCAAATGTTTATGCCATTAAAATCTGTCAAACCACTCCATGTTTTTCGTGTCCATGTGGATGTTGACTTATCTAAAACGTATTGATTTGAATTAGCTGAATAATAAATGTTCTCACCATCTGTCCAAATATCGTGACCATAAAAACTTGTGTAACCATTCCATGTTTTTCGTGTCCATGTGGATGTTGACTTATCTAAAACGTATTGATTTGAACCACCTGAATAATAAATGTTCTCACCATCTGTCCAAATACCGTCTCCATGAACACTTGTGTAACCATTCCATGTTTTTTGTGTCCACCTTAAAGTTGATTTGTTTAAAACGTATTGTTGTGAACCATATGAATAATAAACATTTCCACCGTCTGTCCAGATATAGCTGCCATAAAAATTTGTCAAACCACTCCATGATTTCAAAGTCCATGTTGAAGTTGCTTTATCTAAGACATATTGGTCCAAACCCATTGAATAATAAATGTTTTCACCGTCAGTCCAAATACGGTAGCCGTCAATACTTGTAAAGCCACTCCATGTTTTTGGAACCCACGTTGATGTCGTTTTATCTAAAGTACGTTGACCTGATCCATTCGAATAATAGATATTTTTCCCATCAGTCCAGATACGACTACCATCAAAAGCTGTTGTACCACTCCATGTCTTTGAATTCCACGTTGAGGTTGCTTTATTTAATAAACACTTAGACAAACCACCTGGAGGGGTAGTTGAAATGTTTGGATAGGCAATATCATACACTTGCCCTTCCACATATATATTTTGCAAAATTTCAGCTGTGCCACCTTCTTGACTATTAAAAGAAATTACGTCTTCTTTTTTTAAAACGGGATTTACAGAAAACAATGTGTTTTTATTTAAGACATACTGCTCATTTAAAGAGCCTGAATAGTAAATATTTTCCCCGTCGGTCCAAATGTCGTTGCCAACAAATCGTGTCAATCCACTCCATGTTTTTTGAGACCACGTTGAAGTTGCTTTATCTAAGACATATTGCCTTGAATTCGCTGAATAATAAATATTTTCACCATCTGTCCAAATGCCATAGCCATAAAAATTTGTCAAACCACCCCATGTTTTTTGTGCCCATGTTGAGGTTGTTTTGTTTAAAACATATTGAATTGTATCACTAAAACAATAAACATTCTCTCCGTCGGTCCAAATATCATCGCCTTTAAAATTCGTCAAACCACTCCACGTTTTTTGAGACCATGTTGATGTATTTTTATCTAAAACACGTTGAGTTGAACTCAATGAATAATAAATATTCTCTCCGTCAGTCCAGACAAATTGGCCATTAAAACTTGTTAAACCATTCCAGGTTTTTTGAGTCCAGGTTGATGTAGCTTTATTTAAAACGTATTGCCGTATATTATATGTACTATCTGAATAATAAATATTTTCACCATCTGTCCAAATATCGTGACCATAAAAACTTGTCAAACCATTCCATGTCTTTGGAATCCAAGTTGAAGTTGTTTTGTCTAAGACGTATTGGCTTGAACGATTTGAATAATAGATATTTTCTCCGTCAGTCCAGACAAATTGGCCACTAAAACTTGTCAAACCCCTCCATGTTTTTTTTGACCATTCATCAGTAAAACTTTTAAAACGAGGTGATACGTTATTCGTTTTTACAGCCTTATAAGCGTCAATATGTGGTACTACGTAAGTTGTGTCTTGTATGCAAATAGTCTTTATTTGAGGGGCGTCAACTGAAGTGGCACTTCCTTGAACCACAGTTGTGGGTATCTTATATTTGTCTTGATCAACTTGTAAACCTGTTAAAGTCTCCTCGTTTCCTCGCATTGGGGGGTTGGCAACAACTTCACTTCCGCCATCTGGCTTGTCGTCTATATATTTCTTAACTCCCTCACTCGTTACTAAGTTATTAGAATTTTCTATAGGATAATTATCGAAAGATAACTGTTTTTGTTTAGCTTGAAGCCTAGTAGACGTTTCTTTTATTAAAGAATCTATTATTTTATCTTGAGTCATTTTTATCTCCACCCCCCTTCCTAATTAATAATATATTTAATACCTTTAAAAGTAATATTTTCTAAATTTGTAGATGTAGAAGATATTGATTTTAATGGCTTTACGCAAGAATTTTTATAAATATGAGGCTTGACTGATAACAATGCATTTGAACTTAAAACATATTGATCTGAATTATTTGAATAATAAATATTCTCTCCGTCAGTCCAAATACAGTTACCAGAGAAATTTGTTAAACCATTCCATGTTTTTGGGCTCCAAGTTGATGCTGATTTGTCTAAAATATATTGGTCTGAGCCGTTTGAGTAATAAATATTCTCCCCATCAGTCCAGATATAGTAATTATAAAAGTTTATTAATCCATTCCAGATTTTTGGAATCCAGGTTGATGTCGTTTTGTTTAATACATGTTGAATTAAATCGCTTGAATAATAAATATTATCTCCGTCGGTCCAAATGTTATCGCCACCAAATCGTGTCAATCCACTCCATGTCTTTTGAGACCATGTTGATGTTGATTTGTCTAAAATATATTGATCTCCATAATTTGAATAATAAATATTTTCCCCGTCGGTCCAAATTCGGTCGTTATAAAAATCTGTCAAACCAGTCCATGTTTTTGGTGTCCATGTTGATATAGTTTTATCTAAGACGTATTGACCTGAATGGCCTGAATAATAAATACTTTCTCCGTCAGTCCAAATATCATCGCCTTTAAAAATTGTTAAACCACTCCATGTTTTTGGTGTCCATGTTGAAGTCACTTTGTCTAAGACGTAGTGTCTTGAACCGTCTGAATAATAAACGTTTTTCCCGTCGGTCCAAATATACTCGCTCACAAGTCTTGTTAAACCACTCCATGTTTTTGGAGTGAAGATATTTGTAGAATTGTTTAACAAAGGAACTGTATGATCAGGTATTATATTCGGAACTATCATATCAGTATAAGGATCTTTATATATTTCATTATTAAATTCTATATTTCTGAATTTTTCTGCATTTGTTACAGAATTTCCAACATTAGGTATGAAAGTAGTATCCTCAATCTGAGGCTCAGTTGATAAAATACTGTTTTTATTTAAGACATAATGAACTGATCTTTCTGAATAATAAATATTGTCCCCGTCAGTCCAGATTTCGTCACCAAAAAAATTAGTCAAGCCATTCCAAGTCTTTCGAGACCATGTTGACGTTGTCTTGTCTAAGACATAATGGTTTGGATGATTTGAGCAATAAACATTCTCTCCGTCGGTCCAAATGTGTAAGCCATCAATATAAGACAATCCACTCCATACTTTTTGCATCCAGGTTAATGTTACTTTATCTAAAACATATTGATTTGAATTTGAACCACGTGAATAATAAACATTCTCTCCATCAGTCCAGACGCGATCACCATCAAAGCTTGCCAAGCCGCTCCATGTTTTTGGAGTCCATGTCGATGTTACCCTGTCTAAGACGTATTGTTTTGAACTGCTTGAGTAATAAATATCTTCTCCGTCGGTCCAAATATAACTGCCATAAAAATCTGTCAAGCCGCTCCATCTTTTTTGAGACCAAGTTGACGTAGCTTTATCTAAAACGTATTGTATTGCACCATATGAATAATAAATGTTCTCTCCATCTGTCCAGATAGAGTTACCATACATATATGAATATTCACCCCATGTCTTTGGAACCCATGTTGATGTAAATTTATCTAAGACGTATTGACTTGACCAAGATGAATAATAAGTATTTTCTCCGTCGGTCCAGATACAAGTGCTAATAAGTTCTGTTAAACCACTCCATGTTTTTTTTGACCATTTATTTGAAAATTCACTATAATCAACTTTTGTTGAATTAGTTTTAGGAGAAAGAACCAGGGGGTCAGGAACTACCCAATTCTCTTCTTCATTTATTATCAAAGTATTTAAACGTTCTGTAGGTTGTTCCTCTCCGTTAACCTTTATTCCTTCTTTTACCTCATAAGTAACGCCGTCAACTGTTATTGTGTGCATTTCTTCTTCATTACCAGACAATACGGGGTTAGCAATAACTTTAGCCCCCGCTGCTGGTATACTATCTACGTAAGCTTTTACATCCCCACTTGTCACTAGATTTCCAGAGCCATCTGTAGGAGTAGTATCGAATTTAACTTTCTTTTGTTTCCCTTTTAATCTCTTGCTGGTTTCTTGAACCACAGCGTCAATTATTTGTTCTTCCGTCATCTTATCACTCCTTTTTGTTTATCATTAAATTTTATCATATCTTTTATAAGCTCTAAATCTAGATAATAAGCGATAGCCCTAATATCTTTATTCGTGCAATGACTATCCCAATAAGAATGTTCATCATGCACAAATGTAAAACATGGGCTAAATCTTGGGTCTAAATTGTATAGCTCTCTAACTGTTTCATAATCTATTCCTAATTTGTCACAGGCTAGTTTAAATTGAACCATAAAATCAACTTTATAGCCTATCCAAGTATTTTCCATGTATTTAGTTAGTTCTGCTTCTTTGGGCTCGACAAGCCTAAAAACATGTCGAGCGTCATAAACTTCTTGAAGCAGTTGTTGCACCTTGCAACAATCTTTTTTATTTCCACCTAAAATTGTAAAATCAAAGCTGAAATTATTGCAATGTTGGGTGCTGCCGTAGTACTCTGGACTAAATACTATATGCTTATTAAATTCTTTGGATAGACTTTCAGTAGTACCAGGTAGGACAGTTGATTTTATAATATAAATATCTGCATCATTTTCTTGTAATGCTACTTTAACTTGTGATATATCACAGAGATTATCTTGATCAACATATGGTGTATCAACACATATAAAACAGAAGTCATATTTTTTATTCTGCTTAGTATTTACCTCTGGTTTAAATTTATCATAAATGTCCGCTTTTAATTTCGCTAACTCCTCATTTAAGTTGTGCCCTACAACACCATACCCAACAATTAATACTGATTTCATAATAACAGCTCCTTTAACTTCAATTTTAATTTTTATTTATTTTTTCTTTTTCATATCTAGTCATATGATAAAATAATTCCATTTCCAGCCTTTTTATGTCGTTTTTAGAAAGACTATCATAATTTAATTTTAAATCTTCTAAATAGTCTATAAAAAATGGTGTTCTCTTACTACCCACTTTATTATTTAAAAGGCTATCAAAATTTAAATGTTGAACTAAACAAGGTCTATATTTTATATGAGTTTCTTTTAATTCTTTCAAAGCTAAGTCTTCACACACGTCGGTTCGTATTTTTGGACTTTTTTCTAATATCTCCCTCATTTTGCGCGCTAATTTAATTGCCAAACCTTTTGGATAATAAGTACATTGGTTCTGTAAATATTCGGTTGATTCGTGTGTTTTAAAATATTCTCTTGTTGGTAATTGAAAAAAATTAATAATTTTATTTGGATATTGTGCTATTACTTTTTCTATTTTTTCTTTAAAATTTCGGCATAGCACGCAATCGTCTTCTATAAATACCATGTCTTCGTTACCATATTTTTCTAGCTGCTCTATGAAAAAAGCCACATATCGATGGTCTTTATCAACTAGTTTTATATAAGGTATTTGGTCATATGATTCGTCCAGGGTTCTCTCTCCTGTGGTCCTAATATAATATTTCACCACTTCTCAAACCCCCCTTTCTTTTTTTGTCTCTAATAATTTATATTTTAATTTAAGTCTATTTTCTTGTTTTCGAGCCTCTTCATAGGTAATATTTAACTCATTCAAATAATCAATAAAATAAATTGTCATTCTCCCTGAATCTCTATTACCTATTAAACTTTTTCCATCCAAATGCTGAATTATGCAAGGCCTATATTGAATATGTGTCATATCCAATTCTTTAAGAGCTAAGTCTTCCAACACATCATATTGCAAACTTTCTCCAATTTCATCTTTTTGTTTTTTAATTTTTTTCATGACCAAAGCTATTTGTTTGCTTATATTTTTTGGATAATACGTACATTGATTCCACAAAAATTTTTGAGATTCTTGTGTTTTGAAAAATCTATCTGGAAAAGTAAAGAAATTAATAATTTTGTCAGGAAATTGATTTATTATTTCTTCAATTTTCTGTTTAAAATTTTTACATAAAATTAAATCATCCTCAAGTAAAACTGAATTTTCTTCTGAAATAAGTTCTAGCTGTTTTATAAAACTTTCGACAGGCTTATGCTCTTTGTCTATTAATAAATCATATTCAATTTGAGAATAAGTTTCATCTAATTTCCTTTCAAGAGTTGTCCTTACATAATACTTCATAAACTAACTCCTCCTTATAATTCATATTTACTTTTTTCAGGGAAAATTTTTCTAAAATTTTTATTGATTCTAGCATCTCGATAAATATTCAGATTAGTTTTTTCATCCCCAATACAAAGTATATCGCTCAATAAAATGCCTTTTACAAATCTGTTATCATAAGCACTAGTATATGAAAAAGCAACTGATGAATCTTCACATAAGTTTTGCTGTAATAAATAATATGTGTATAAATAAACATTCATATTTTTACTGGTTCTTAAAGTACTTATTGAATTATATATTTCCTTCTTATACAGATCAAAACATTCAATAACTTTACTTTTTAGGAGGGGTTGCACGCTATGAACAGGAGTTTTTTCTCCTTCGTTAAACAATAAACTATATCCATTTCTACAATGAAAACCATAAGGATCAGAAAATGACGGATAATGGTCTGAAAACTTTTGACGTATCTTATTGTTATCAAAAAAATCACTTGGCTCCAAACTTCTTAGCACATACATATCGTCGTTAAAATATAAAAATTGTTCACCTAGTTCTTTTATATTGCCTAAAAACATTTCAATAGTACAACTATTATAAAGAGGTAAAAATTCTTTTGGAATAAAATCTTCATGCAATACCACTTTTATTTTTGACATATCTAACCAAAAAGGAACCTGAGACTTACTTTGAACTATCAAAAAAACATTATTA
>Ga0326511_10000786_pt1 | contig 27501 bp, 31 predicted proteins | sample 0_2496_0518_D_FD_203701 | JGI IMG/M metagenome (GOLD analysis project Ga0326511, IMG submission 203701) | Bovine rumen microbial communities from UC Davis, California, United States - 0_2496_0518 | ecosystem: Host-associated > Mammals > Digestive system > Stomach > Rumen | place: USA...
TAAACATACCCTGTAAAGAGAATCCATTTAATTTATCTCCGTTTATTATTTCATTCCAAAGGTTTTCATTTTCCACTTTGTAAGAACAAACCCAACTACCTTCTGGAATGTCTGAAAATTCAATAGGGTTTATTCCTCTTTCTTTGTCTGTAATATAGGATTCAACCATGTAAATTCCATCAACAAATTTTGTATCATCGTGTTGTAAATTTACTGATGCAAACAAACCATCTTTAGCAAATTTTTCAACCATCTTTCTAATGGTTTCTTTTGTAAATACTACATAATATTCACCAAGTTTTTCATTATATCTGTAAATCGGTGTATCTGCTAAGCAAACAACACCTGTAATAATGTGTTTGGAATTATCAAATTTTAATTTTATCGGTTTATCTTCCTTACTAAAACAAAGAAAGTCTTTTTCAACAGCAGGGGATTGAACTAAAGAAATTGCATCAATCCCCATTACTGCATCATCTATTGTAATATAAAATACTTTCATAGTTAATTTAGTTTAAGTCCCTTCATAATATATATATCGTTTATGCAGAAAAGGTTAAAATCTTGCTTCATTTTCTGTCACACTCACTTTATTTTGGGTATTGGTAATATCTGTTTCGGTTACATATACCTTAGTATCTTTAATAGCACCTTCGATAGAAGCACCTTGAACATCTTGGGTATATTGGACAGGGGCGTTTATTGATGCTAAAGCACCTGTTGAAGATTTTGCGCCTGAAGCCACACTTTTAGCATTGTTTTTATTTGTTTGTGCTATCTTTGCTATATTAATTGCACCTGCTGTTGCAATTGCTGCTGCTTGTGCTGCGGCTATTGCAATATCCCAAACGCCCGAGTGAGTTGTAAAAGTTCCTGATATTGCTTCTACTATACCCGCAATCATACTAACAGTTGCACCCATTATTTGAAATGCTTTCTGTTCTTCAGAACCTTCTTCCATTAAATCACCTAAGTTAGAAAATATATCACCTATTGATTTTGCAGCAGTTGAATATCTTAAAATCTCATTTTGGGTTTGTTCTTTTTCAAGTGCATCCTTTAACTTTAGATATTCTTCTTCTTTAATTAACTTTGTTTTCAATGCTAAATCCAAAGCATCTATTTCTTGCTGATATTGTTCTTCAGGTGTCATGAAAGAACTACGTAACGATTCAATAGTTCCGAGTATTTTTTCTTTTAAGGCATCCGCACTACTTGTATCTGCTTCTTCCTCTTGTTCAAAACTAAAATCTACAGGAATTTTTAAGGCTTTACCTTCAAATTTCTTATCTAATTCTTCTTGCAGCGATTCAGGACGTATATATTGTACTGAACTTGCTAACAATATTGCTAATTCTTTCTGTGTCTCGATGTATTTCTTTTCTTCATCAGTTAACACTTTATATGAATCTGCACTATCAAGTATTGCTTGCTGTTGTTTTTCTGATAATCTGATGTTTTCTAACAATGCCTGTCCTTCTGCATTAAGGGCTTCCCATCTTTCCCTACTTTGATTCTCAGGCAATTTTTGTTTTTCACCAACGATTGCTAATTGTTTGTAATATCCTTCAAGTGCTGTTGCTAAATCTTCATATTGTTTTTTAGCATCTGAATTGAGATTGCTGATTTTTTGTTGTTTCTCCCATTCCTCATAAGAACCTTCAAGTTTCTTAATTTCACCTTGCAGTTCCTCAACTTTCTTCTTCTGTTCGTCAAGTTTCTTCTTGGTGTCTTCGTTGATGATTCCCCAACGCTTCATAGCATCTGAAACTTTATCCCAATTTGCTGCTAAAGCGCCAACTGCAATAACAGCCAACCCAATACCTGTTGATGCAAGCGCGGCTTTCAAACTACTCATACCCGCGGTTGCAGATTTAATAACAATTCCCAAACGCTTAAAGGCTTTAATACCATTATCAATAGATGGTAATGCCTGTGTAATTGCCATTAGATTTTGCATTCTTTCTAATGACTTTATCACATCTTCATTTTCTATTCCAAATAAGTTCATTGTAGCCTTAGCCGCCTGTAACCCTGCTACCATACCACCTGTAGCCTTAACAAGATTGCTGGTAATCTGTCCAAAGTCCATAGCAGAAGCATTCAGTTCTTCTGTTTGTTCCTTAAGTGTGTGTTGTATATCTGCTGCCTGTTGAAGCACTTTGTTGTATTCCTCAGTACCTTGTTCAGCAGACAACATTGCATCCTTTAATGCCTTTAACTGTTGTCTCAATTCCTTTACTGATGTTTGTGCAGGATTGGTGTCCAATTTTACTACGCGTATATTTTCTGTTGCCATATTTCTTTATTGTATTTGTTACTTTATTAGTTTGTATAACCTGTTACATCTTGAATTGTTATTAAGTCAACCTTTGTTGGCTGTGTACTTGTAATGTCATAATCGTATATCTTGTTTACTATATATAACTGATTATCGATTTTAACAAATTTATTGAACTTAAAGTTTATCCAATCCAACGGTGTTAGTTTGATATAACATGTTACCTTTTTGTTTTGTATGTTATAACGTTCGTCCAAATAATTCTTCCAATATAATTCATATATTGAATTTTTACCACTATAGTTGTTATTGTATGTGAAGTTCGTACTTGGAACATTAAATGTACATATATTGTTATTATACACTACGTCAAGAAATGGATATGTAAAAGAAGTTACATAATCACTTTGTACAAAGGTGTAGAAATATGTGTTATTTAATCGTTGAAACGTTGAATCATCACTAATCTTTGGAATTACCAAATGAAGGCTGTTTTCTCTGTTGAAATTTTTCAAACCATTATGAAAATATAACGTTCCAAATATGTCAACCTCTTTATTATCTTTATCCCTGTTTGCAACATAAATCTCATTTGGAAAACTGTAGAATATTTTGTGCCTATTTAATGTAAGCCAAGATAATACAGATTCCGTATAAACAATCGGCGATTTGATTTCTTTGAAAAGATTAGTTGTTTCATCATTGAAGTTATAATTGGTTGTAAGACGATAATCACCAAAATTCACACCGTATTTAGTTTTATAGGATTTACCGATTTCAACCTCAGAATCTTTATAATTAAACAAAACATATTTACTATCAAAAGCAATAGGTTTAATTACAAAATCTCTTGAAAAATCAACTTTGTTTGTCCAATCAACAACTTCATAATTTTCAAAATATTTATTGCTTGATTGAAAATAAATCTTCTTACCTAAATCATCTACAGATATTTTTATATGATATGACTTACAATATTTAAGAATTTCATCAAATAAGTTATATTCATTGTTCCACAAATCGTTAAAGGTAAAGTATGAATTGCTTTTAGTTCTATTGTTAATTTGTGCTGCAAGTTGGCTTGTTGTTGAACTAAAGTAAAAGGTGTTTAAATGTGTTCCATATCCACCATAAGGTTGTCCATTCAAAATAAATGGTAACGTATTATTTTCCCACTTTGCACTACATCTAAATTTTACATATTGTTTTGCATCGTGATACATTCCTGTAAAATTTATTACAGGGTTAATATCAAAATTGTATTGGGCATTCTCATCTGTTGCTTTCTTAAAGCGAAATATACTGTCATAATTTCCTGAAACTGTATAATTTTCACTACACATAAGAATTTTATATGTTAGTAATATATTATCACTTTCATTCAGCACTTCTACTGTGATATTTAACGCATTCGTATCCCCCCAATATAAATCTTTCCATTCTGATGCTGCTTCATTCGGATGTATTCGTAATCTGCCATCTAATGCCCAACTAAATTGAACATCATACTTATTTGAAATCCTAAACTGTGCAGGTTTTGTTCTAAAACCGTTTATAATAAGTGGAAATGATTCTGTTGTTTCATATACACCCCAATAATCTGTTTGTGTTGATGCACCATAACCATCTTTACTCCATCTATATGTATCACTAAAAATATTGTAATAATTTGTTGCTGAATCTGTACTGCTTTCTGTGTTTAACTTTTTAAGCATATAAACAAGGTTATACCAATAAGGATTATTGGTGTTAAACCAATCTGAATCCAACACAAAAGAATAACCTGTTAAATCTTCCGCTTTCTTTTGGAACATTTGAAACAACTTATTCCAATAAACAAACGGTAATTGGTTATAACTACGAAATTCACCCATTCCCCTTGGTGTTATTCCGTTTGAGATAACCGTATCAGGTTCTATACCTAAATCATCTGTAAAACTATCACCCAATAATTCAACAAGTGTTCTTGATTGGTTTGAAGATGCTTGTACTGTTTTATAATCAAACCCACTTGAAAATGCAGTATTAGGTGCAAATCCAATAATATCGTATAACCTGTAATTTATATTTTGAATAGGCATTTCTTGTTCTGGATATTTATATTTTGTTTCCAATTCTGAATGTGTTTGCCCTTGAGAACTCCATGATGAAGCCACTAAATTTTTATTTATATATTCTTCAACATAATGTCTTCCGTTGATTATATATTTTTGTTCAGGATATGTGGTATCAAATGTAATTTTTTGCATTTCTAATAACACCCTACCAAGTTCACCAAACAAAGTGATTTCATAAGTACCTTTACCATCTTTTTGTTTTATTTCATTCATCTTGGCGTAACCTGTCATAAGAACGTTATCACCATCTTGCAGGCGAAAATCCATCTTCAATGTCGGGTTGAAATATATACCTGTGTTCTTATCTGTTCCATCTGTCACAATCAGTCTATCTGTTTTATAGATATTACCAAACAGATTATTGTTTTTCTGTGTAAAAGGAATAGATACCGTTTTACTCCAATCATTTATAATGGTAGTAGGATTAGATAAATCTTCAAACTGCTTGGTAATCGCAAATTGTACGGATTTATCCAATTCTACTTCTTGATTTTCTATGAATAGTCGTGTCATAATTAGTAAACTATATTTTGTTTATTGTTTAGTTCTAAGTTCAGCGTTAAATTAAATAGTTTCTTTTGGTTGCTGAATGTTTTTTCTGTATAATCACTATCCGTAACCAATACTGAATATCTTTTATCTTCTTTTGTATCATATAGGAACAGAACAGGTGAGGTAAAAATACTTTCGTAATACGGATATAAATCTTCTTTAATCCAATCTGTATTTATTTTGAACTTGCCTGTGACACCGACATTTGATAATCTTTTTCTGCCTTGATAATCCGTTAAAGTTTCTGTTTCAAATGATTCTGAATAAGTGTATTTATCATTAAATGGTTGAGATTGAAAACCACCCATTCTATCCTGCCATTGTAGGTAGTATCTTGTAGGGCAATTATCTATTTGTGCAACATAATCACCTGCAATTTCCAATTGAGTTGGTAAAGCATCAAACGGAATAGGAATTGATTGATTTGTTATACTCCATGTACCATGATGAACTTCTTGTGGTGTGAAATTAAACGTGATGTGTTGTCCAACTTCTAAATTGGTAAAAGTAACAGGAACTGAATCATATTTCAAAACAGATGGATTTATAAATAGTGATGATGGGCTAAATAATAGTCTTAAATTACCCGATTTATTTATAAAATCCTGTGTTACTGTAAGTCTACCAACACCTGTGGATTTTGTGAAACGTTCTCCAATAGTCACCGTACCTGATGGAACATAAACTAACATACAATAGCAACTTAACCCTTGTTCATTTTCGTTAATTACAATACCTTCTGAATTGTTATCAATTATAAACTTCCCAACAGGTGTAACAGGCGAACCGAATGCACTTGTAACAACTCTTGGTGTGGCATTGTTATATAGATTTTCAAGTGTATATGTAATATCAGAAGTTGGTGATACAAATGGAACAGTAAAACTACCACTTAATCCACCTCTAAACTGTGCTGTATAAGATGATAAACCTGTACCTACTTCTGATGCTAATATCATTCTGTAGTTGTCTGTTGATATATATGGGTATCTTGGCATTAAATGATATTTACCTTTACCGCCGTCACTATATCTACCTTGCAATGGAAATGAAGCACTACCTGTTGATTCAGTCCAATCAAAAAATACATTATCCTGCATTGCTGCGATGTAATGCGGATAAGGATAAACTTTAGCAACTTGAATTTGTGCTGAAAGTGCATCTTCTTCAGGAATTTCTACATAGTAAGCATTTATAAGTTTATTTTCATTAGCAAATCTATCAAGTGTGTTGTATAGTGCATCTTCTGTTGGTGTCCACATATCGTTTCTAACAATATCAGTAATATCAATTGAAAGGGTATAATCTGTAGTTGATTTATAAGTATTACCGAAAAAGATAATATCATAGGTTCTGCTATCAGATGTATCAATTTGTGTATAACCTGATTTAAGCCTGTAAACCCTGTATTGAAGCATTCTTGCAACAGGTAATATATTACTAAATTCTGCTTTTATTCGTTCGTTTAAGTATTTCATAATTCTTTGTCAATTTCTTTTTCTAATTGATTAGATATTTCATTTACTAATGCAGAAATCAAATCATCTGCACCATCAATTGTTTGTTGTAATAGTTTTGTTGGTTTAGTTCCTTTAACACTTATACTTCTTGCAATCAAATATGCCAATTGTTTAGTTGTAGGAACTCTGCCATTCATAGCCTGTGGTACAACAGGTTTTATTCTTATCCATTGTTCTATTTTATCGGTTGGCGGAAAGTGTGGTTTAGTTCCATTTTCTAAGTATTTCCAATAGTCTTGAAGATTGAATATAAGTTCAAAATATTTACCATCCCATTTTGTAATGTATCTTGCACTATTGGATAATTCACCGCTTGCATAATGTCCGCTATCTTTTATTGATTGTTTGTAGCGTTCAAGAAGTTCAGAACAAATATTATTTATATCCTGTGTAATTTCCATTTTAATTTCTCCTTTGTAAACGTTTTATTTGTTTCTCCTGTTCCTTAGCCTTTATTACCTCATAAGATACAATATAGAACAATGTAGATATATCAAATTCCATTGCTGAAGTAAAGGTTTCATTGGTTACTTCACAGAATTTTAAAATGAATGGGATAATACCAAATCCACTGATTCCTTCACTACCTTTATCATGTTCTTCTTGGTTTCCTTCGGCAGATTCAACTTCTTTATTCTCTTGATTGAATAAGATTGGAAAATTTGAATGAATTTTTCCAATTGTCTTTTGAAAAAAAAAGCAGTAGAATTTACAACAGGAATCGGTAACTGTTCAATGTCATTTATTACTTCAAGCATATCATAACCATCATTATATTTGTGCCCTTCAGGAATAATAAATACTGATAACATTTTAGCCATATTTCCCGATTTGCTGTGATTGGTAAAATCTACATATTGTGCCGTTGATATGTTACCAAGCAAACTATCAATGAAATATTTCTTTCCGTTTAATTCTATCTTCTTAGGCGGTATGCCATCAGGAATAGGTTCTTTCATGAACTCTAATTTTGCAATTTCTTTCTTGAACTCACTTATAGGTAAATTTGTAACATCATTTCCTAAAATCAGTTCAGCAATAGCAATAGTTCTTTCAGTTTCATCTTCAATCTTTATCAATTCCTGTAATCTTTCAAACTGATAAAGTGTTACGTTATACCAATTATATTTCTTTATATTTTTCATAACATTTTCATTCATATATTCATAAAAATAGAAAAATCAAACACTTCTTATCTTATTGCATAAGTGCCTTTATTTATACAATCCAATGCAAGTAACATAGCAATAATACAGTCATCATGATAGCCATTGGCGGCATTGTATGTGCGTTTGCCATTTGCATTAGTTTTCATTTCGTACATATCCAATTGTACCTTTAATGTTGGATTATCCAATATAGTTACCTGTTTGTTTTGCATATAAACCTGAAACTGATTTATAATTCTTTCTTTACTTTCATTGGTTGTAGTAAATTTAAGCAACATAACAGGTAAACCATTTGCCTTAATCGCTTTATCCAATAAGCCATAGAACACCGCGCCAATGCTGTTTGTTTCTACCTGCACCTTTAACGGTTTGTAACGCTTGATAAGTTCAATAATATAATCAATTGTTTGTGTTTCATCCTTATCGCTAAAATGATACAAACCTATCATTTGTCTTTCACCGTTAAAGATTGCAATGGCTGTTTCATCTTGATGGTTTCCTGTACCCCAATCAATCCCGAAGTAACAGTTACCATTGGTATTGAAGTTATTGTTTATAATACCTGAATAATTTCCAAATACGCCACCTTCATTATCAAGAAACTCGCCTAAAAATTCTGTTTTGAATTTAGATGGCGGTATCTGTTTACGATATTCTTCTAACTTTTCTTTGGGTAATAATGCAGAAGTGTCAAATTCACTCCAATTGTAGGATAAAATTGAATTTCCGTTTTCCAATCCCATTGTGTAGTATTTATAAAAGAATCCTGTCTTATGGTTTGGTGTGCTACATATAATTACAGGGGCTTGAGAAACATTAACCCATGCAAGAATTTCGTAAAATATGTTATCCGATATATAAGCCCCTTCATCTATACACAAAATACCTGTAACTGTGTAACCTCTTAAACCGTCACCTTGTTCAGCCGATTTAAATAATATTTCGCTGCCATTACACAACTTGATATACAACTGCAAATCATTGTGTTTGTAATATATCTTTGTAGGCTGTATAACCGTTTTACAGGCATTGAACACCTTTCTTGCTTGTTCCAATGTAGGTGAAACAAAGATTGAAGTTGTTTTTGAATTGTTTATGGCTGTTTGTAAAATGATTGATTGAAGTAAAATGGATTTTCCAACCTGCCGCTTTGATTTTATAACATGTATATAACCGCGCCAATTCGCCTTAACATTATTTATTACCTGTGTCTGCCAAGGATAGAATTTAAGATTAGATTTTACTTTAACAACATCCATAATTATTCATCAGTTTCCTCAGTTTCGCTATCTTCATTAGTTTCACCAATATCAAATACCAAATTGATTTCCGAATTACCTTCAATCTTTACTTTCTCGGTATAGCCACCTGCAAGTTTGTTCTGTGTGTCGATAGCCTTAATTGCATTACGCCTGTCACCATCATTTATAGAATCTGATATAATACTATCAAGCCTTTCCATATTCATAGCAATAAGTGCATCTTTTGTTGCATCAGAACGCATAAAGGCTATAGTATCACAAACATATAATTCTGATGTTTTGGGACTAACACCCCATTCATCGGCTAAACGTTGAACAAGGTGACTAAATCTTTCACCCTTTGCAATCGCTTCCATTATCAGGATTCTCTTGGCTTCCTGACTTATCGTTTTTATTTCCGTCTTTTTCATTTTCTTGTTCCTTCTTTAACTTGTTATCAACAATCTTTTGTTGCATTTCAAAGTATGGTATAGCCAACTTTGATATAAAATCTAATGCACATTTGGGACAATGGTTGTTCTTGTACGTAATTCCCAATTCTGCACCTATTGTAATTAAATCTTCTATCTGTGCATTTGTAAGGCTTCTTATATATCCTGCCTTACTTGCCGTAGTTAGATAGGTTTCGTATTTCTTTAACTTGTTGTAAGTAGTTATCTTCATTTGTCTATAAATTTAGAATAAATTGTTTGGATTATTTTTGTTATAATATCTTCTACCAATAATATAGTATTTTTAATCAAACCACTAAAAGTTGCTAATAAGCACACAACCACTATATATTTTAGAGTGAAAGCACCTGTAAAGAACAGATAGATTAAGCCACACCACCAAATGGTACACAGACTACAATCAAATGGTTTAAGCCTATAATCACAACCTGACATCCTACCCTTGGTTAATAACCACTTTAAACTGCTTTTCAACGTATCAATTGCCCCTGATATGTCAATCACAAAAACACATATCAAAGCAATCATCAATAGGTTTATTATTGTTTCCATATTTTTCAGTATATATTTTTCTTATTTTCTTTCTTGCATTATAAACAAGCACCTTTAACGTTGCAACATTTTTAGGGGCTGTACCTTCAAATGATTTTATACATTCGGAATAACTTTTTGAACATTCTACTGCGATTAAAAGGTTACGTTCAGCAGGGGTAATTTCATTGTTAATAATGTCCCATAACCTGATAAATTCAACTGATTTGTTATAATCAAAATAAGCATCCATTTCAAAAACCTCATGATTATCATCCTTAAACAATCGTATTTCTTCCTTTTTATCAAGATAAATATTGTTCATTGTTTCAATATATTCCTGTACTTCGGCTTTAGCAACTTCATATTTTGTTTTCTTCATCGTAGGTTGCCCAAAAGATGTCATCTTTTGTTTGGAAGGTTTCGTTGTATTTTCCATATTTTTTATAGATTTTACTTGTTTTACTAATCAATTGTTGGTGAATTATACCTGTAACATATCCACTAATTGCAAATCTTCCTTGAGAATATAATTCATTCCATCTTTTCTGAGGAACTTCACAAATCATAAGGTATATTTCCTGAATCTTATCCTGTACTTCCTCATTTTCCATTGTTTTCTTAAGTAAATAGGTAGTGTACCATTCTACAATGTGAATATCATAAATCCATTGTATAATATCATCCTTCTTATCTGATTTAAGCGGTAAGTCAGCAGAAAGAACCTTAAATTCATAGTAGTTATTTTTCATATTCCTAATATTTTTTTATAAATTTCACTTCTATCATCTGTTACTTTATAAAGGTTGTATTTAGCACCATCTGCTGTTAGTTTAGCAATATTGGCTGTAATAGTATCTCTTAATTGCTTATCCCTAACCATCTTTGTAATAGCTTTAGCCCATCCTTTGCTTCCCTTTTGATTGTTTACTAATATGCAATTTTCTTCATATATTCTATTTCTTAAATATTGTTATGTTTCCGTTTTTAATTTGTACTGCGTAACGGCTAATTGTGTTGATTAGCGTATCGCGTGGTATGAGAATGTTGCAGGCGTGTTCTTGATAATTCATTTGATGTGTAATTTTAAATCCGTTGTAATATTCGGAAGGCTTATTCATCATCCTTAAATTGTTTGCTACAGCCTTTAATGATGTAGAAGATAAGTTCTTTTTCCTTAAATAATCGTATAAATCCTGCTTATAAACAAGTACGATAGTAGCATCTGTAATGTTTGTGTAGTCGTGTAATTTACCATCAGTAGAGTTAATCCCATCAATCCAAACTTCTACAAGCCATTCAGAAGCGGAATGAAAATCAAGTAACCAACCGTCATATAATTGTCCTGCTACATTGATACTATTTATTTCATGGGCAAATGTCTGTAAGTTTCGCCCTGCCCAATGTGTAGCAGCCTTTTCATCTATCGTAAATTTATATCCGTTTGGATGAGTTGCAGAAATATCTAATCCTGCAATCTGTAACGCCTTATCTGTGTTACGCGTTGTAGAAGTTGTAAAGGTAGGGTAAAAGTAAGCATCAAGATAATCGCCTACTATCCTTTCATCTTGTACATCTTTACTTCTTCTGTTTCTGTAGTCAGCCTGTGAATCGGCTGTTGGTAAATAGTTGTAATTCATAGTCTTGCAAATGATTTTTTAGGTTTGTTAAACATTTCCCCGTCATATATAAGGTTGTGCATAGTCAAAAATATGCAGGGAAATGTATTTATTATTCGTCTTACTGTTTATCTCTATCCATCCATCCGCGCGAATATGCCGCAAACAGTAAAAAGGCTAAGCATACGGTGTTAATTATTGTTAAGGTTATCATTTTTATTATTATGGTAATTTTTCTTTGCTTGTTGAACCTGATACATCGTACAGCCTAAAACCTTCATGTTTTTCCTAATGGATAGTTCAGGATTGTAACCTTCTATGATTGTTTTCTTTGTACGTGTTTTTGGTTTTTCAGGCGTTATATTATTTTCCTTGCAGAATTGGTATAAACGACTTATTGATACTGTATAACCTGCATTCTGCATCGTAAGTTGGTTTTCTTTGATTGTAAGAGTAGAATCAAACATACACCCTATAGTTTCATTCGTGATTTCCTTTCTTGCTGCGGCTACGGCTTGATGCTTATCTTCTACTGTCGGATTGATGATAAAGTTTGGTTTTTTATCTGATACCATTGATTTGATTTCCTCTTCGCTTGTAAGGAATGCAGCCTTTACTTTTGCCTTTAAGACTTCTACCGTTAAAACTTCATCCATATTATCAAAGTGTTTGTATCTGTCTATGTAAAGGTTGTAAAGCAGTTCATCAGGTGTTGTATCATCCTTCATCAATCTTCTAATAGATGCACGAATGTATAATTTCTTTCTTCTTTGATTACCGTCTTCTACCTTATTTGCTATGTAGAAGAGTTGATAATAATCTTCGGTAGTTGTTATATAATATTTATCCCCAAAATCTACAGCAGTTTTTGTAAAGTATCTTAATCCTTTAGCGTGCCATTTCCTAACTACAAACTCATACGGTAAACTTTCCATATCAGTAACCAATTCCTCTGTAAACGCTATTTTATTCGTTTTAACAGGTTTCTCTTCTATAACCTGATATTCCTCTTCTACATCAGGTATAATTGGTTCTACGTGAAAATCATCCTTACTGTAGATGATGTGTGAATTATAAGTATCATCCGAATTGCTACCGTTCATATACTGACTAAATGAACATCCACACATATCTTGCATTTCTTCTTTAGTATCGGCTACTATTGAATCATATAAGGCAAAGGTTGTTTCTCTAAACTCATCAACCGATAATACGCTGTCAAATACATAGACTAATCTGAATCTTCTGCTTATAACACCGTTCTTATCTTTTCTGTCGCTGTAAGAGTAATAAGCGCATGTAGGTTTATTTGATAAGCAAGAAATGTAATCTGTAATAGATTGGTAGTGTGTGTAATCAACATCTACAAAGATTGTCTGACTACCTGCGAAAAACTCATCCGATTTAAAGTTTAATTTGAAATAGCCTTTATTTAAACCCCTTCTGTAGATTGGATAGGTTTTAGTCCACCTACCACCTGTTCTAATCCAATATTGTTTTTCTGTGTCAAAGTGGAATAAGTTGCAGAATGAATAACCGTTAATAGCATATTCAAGAAATTCATCTACTGTTACCGTTTCTTCTTTAAACGCCATCTTCGGATGTCCTATTTCTTTAGCCGTTATAGAAGATAAACACATTTTAGCAGTTTCTTTGTTATCGTAACCTTCCCTACTAATAGAAGTTCTAAATGTAAATTCTAAATCCTGTTTCATAGTTTGCAAATGATTTTAAGATTAAATTATTACGTCTGTGGCATCATGTGTAGTTACCACGAACTCTATTTCTCCATTCTTGACAGCCTTATTAAATGCTGCATGCCCCATTGCTTTCTTCGCCTGCTGTCTATCGGGGTATGTCTGTTTAGTAATTTTGTTTTGTATCATAGTTGTCAAAATTTAAATCTTATCCGAAAAATATGTAATCGTATAATCCTTTATCATGCGTGTACATATCATATAAGTCTGTATCAGTCATATTGGTTATTACTTTATAACCTGTCTTTGTCACCGACTGATAGGTGATAGTTTTGATGTTTCCCATAGTTTGCAAATGTTTCCTTTCTTTTTATATTTATCTAAAAATTTTTTGTGATTTTTTGCATTTTTGTAAAACATTGTAAATCAATGGGAAGTGGTTATCTTTGATTTTCTTCTAATTAAATATAATTTAGGTATCAGGAAAGTCAATAGATATTTTATCCTTTTCTATATATAAATACTTTTTAACTTTCAAAAAGTGATAGAAAAAGTGATTTTTTTTTAATTTTTTTTCTGATATACAAAGGTATCAGGAAAACGGCATATAAAAAAGTTCTACACCATTTTCCTGAAATAATAGAATAAGCCTGATGTGATTCTTCTTATTTACCTTTGCATGGGCGTGTAATACTCAAAATTGCTTTAAGTTTACCGTCTCTGTAATACTTGATGTTAGTTGTTTTCTTCATAATATAAACCCTTTCTTTTAATCGGCAGAAGAATCAGGTTTATGTTTTCGTTCGTGCCTGTAACTAAATCTTATCACCTTATAGGAAAAATACATTACAGCACCGAAGAATAAAACTGTTAAGATTTCGGTTATAGTCATAGTTTCTTTATTTTAATTATCTAATACAAAGTTAGTGAAAAATATCCATATAAAAAAGGTAAATACGATTTTTCTTGACTTAATGATTAAACAGCACTTTAACCTGTTTCCTGATAGGTTGATGTACACTTATTCCTAAATATCAAATTAAACTTAATCTGATTGTAATAATATCAATATATCTTCCTTATGGTTAATACAAAGATAAGTAAAAGAATTGATATTTACAATAGGTTTAAGATATTTGTAATAGGTTATTAATTATTCTCTAATCTCTAATCCATATTACATACATATATTCATAGAAGAAGAATTTTCAAACACTTCTTTAAATCAACCCTAACCCTGCCATAATAACCATCAATCCAAACATGAATCCAAATACTACTACACCTATCACAATAGATACCTTAAATAGATACTTTAACATAGCCCTAAATCCTTTCTTACTTTAGCCATAGTTTGATGATAAGTCTGAAATAAATCCAAATCAAACCCCCACCTAATCTGTGTTGCTTCAAAATACTCTGTAGGATTCATTTTTAGATAATTCTTTCCCCATAATCTAAAACTTTTCATAGTAGTAAGACGGTTAACCACCCACCGAAAGGTTTTAAGTTTAGCAATAAAATCCCGATAAAGAAGCAAACCATCCTTCTTTATTCTTTCACCTATAAGAATTATGTTGATGAAAATGGGAAAAAAGTGGGGGAAAATAGGGGGTTTTGGGGGTAAAATGGCTGTTCAAGGGTAGTTTTGAAGGGAAATGAGTAAATTTGGTTGTAAAGTTGGTAATTAGGTTGTAGAATTGGTATTAGGTTATTATAGGTATTATCTCTATATTTCTTTCTATTCTCTCTTATATTATTATTCAAGTAATTCTACATACATATATTATTAGAAAAATAAAATTATTCAAACACCTATAAAAAATATCAATAATTTTTGTACTTTTTTGAACTATCAAACTATTTATATATAAATAACAAAATCAAATAATTATAGGATATGAAAACAATTCAACTTTATTTCAATAATGATTCTACTGTATCTGTAAAAGAATGCCTTAGATTATCAAGATATGACATGATAACAGTAGCAGAAGAAACAGGTGAACATTACTACATTGAAGGTAATAATGAAGGATTCCAAAAAGGTTATTCATTTGGGGTTATTTATACGCTGTTCTTTATGCTTGTAGGATGGTTTGGTATCAGGATATTAGACAGGCTGAGAAACCCCAAGCAAATGAATGATTAAGTGCTTATAAACCAAACAAAAAAGGATTAGGTGTTAAGCCTAATCTTTTGGCACTTATCCACAAAAAGCCCCCTGCACACTACCAACGATAATGTGCACTATAGTTCATAAAGGGGCGACTGTCAATTAGCCCTTATTCAAAATCTGATAATGTGTAAACTTTCCCTTTGTTTCTTATTTCGGATAAACCAAATATTTCCATTCCCTTCTTTAAGGCTTCCATGTGTGCCTTTTCTTTGGCTTGTTTTTCTTGCAGTTTCTTCTTGCTTATAAACATTGCCTGAAAGTTATAGTTCCTGATGTCGTTATAGGTGTAATGTATGCCTATAGAGTTACTGATTATTTGGTTAAACTTATCTTCTGTTGATAGGCTTTTTGTGTTGAATCTAAAAGCATATTCATTAAGATATAACTGATGATATTTGCAATGGGTTATCTTACCGTTAAATCCACGCTTAAACCAACTAAACCTGTTTTCTATTGCATTACTTGTTAACCCTTCCTTTGTTCGGTATTGGTTGTTGTGGTGATTATTGGTATATAATTTACTGCCTGTAGCCTGTTCCCAATCTATGTATAAAGCACTTTCATCAGATACAACAGAACTACCTTTCTTTGCGTGTTTTTTGTATAGTGTTCTGATATATTCTTTCTTAATCGGATTGGGTGTAGCATACAATACAACCTTATCCCCATTAGTCATGCCAAATACAGGCTGTTTAAGGGCTTTATTTAAGGCAAATATATTTTCCTTCGTATATTTATAATCATCTTGTTTAATGAAATGATTTTTACGTAATAAATCCAATTTGCGGCTATAATGGAAGTTAGACAAACAACCACCAACATACATTTCATCTTGGGCTATAATACCTTCCAAAATAACCTTATCCTGTGGCATGGCAAACCGTAACTTAGTCATTAACAGCCATGCAGATTTTTGGTTAATGCCAAGTTTTTTTGACATTACTACAGAAGATATAAAGTTATCTACACTCATTTCATAGATTGCCTGCATCCAAACCGATACAGGTAACTTAGAACCGTGCATTAAGGTGTTTGTTTTGTCTGTGAAACGCCTTTTGCAACTATTACACTTGTACCTGTAACCGTCATATTCTGCAATGTGAAGGCTACCACAATAAGGGCAAACAACAATACCATAACCCCACCTTACACGATGGAAAATTACCTCTGCATTCCTGATAACTTTTGCCGTTGATAATGTGTGTTTTTTCGCTGTCATAATGTCAATTTCTAAAAAACAATGCAAAGGTACAGAAAATAAATCATTTATCCAAATATTTCATCCCTAAAATTCGGTATTTCGTCACATTTTTTATCCCTATTTTATGGGATTAAATTGCTGATAATCATTGTATTTGGGGTGTTTTCATGGTTAACTGCCAAAAGTTTAGCCAAATTTGGAAATTTTTGGGAAAAATATAGAGAATATTTTAACTATTTTTCCCTTACTTTTCCCTATTTCAATTCCCCTAAACAATATGGGAAAAAGAGTATATAATAACAACTTAAAAGTAATATTTTTGAAAACAGGACATAAAAAATGGGCATTGTAATAATACCCACTTTATTCTTTAATAGATAGTTTCAACACAGACTGAACACTACATATAAAGCAATACTTAACAACAGAACAACACCACCTACAACTTCATAAATATCTTCTTTCATATCAAGGTGTTTGAAATTTCTTCTTTTATGAATATATGTATGTACAATGAATAGGGAATAATCAAATACAATATATCTCTTTTATCTTATCCTTAACATCTATATTTTTAATCATACCTAACAATTTCTTAATACCAACCTTTTTTAATACTTTCAATTCTTGTTTATGGATAATATCAGGTATTTCATTATATTTATCCGAACTAAGATTGTTAAGTATTTCAGCCGTTTCTTCATAAGGAAATTTAAACCTTATGTGTTGTTCTTTAATCTGCTTGTAGGTTATTGGTTTACTATTTACCAATACCTTAACCATTTCTTCAAATTCCATATTATAATTTTTTATAGGTTACATACAGATAACATTGGTTTATATCCTCATTTAGAATATTCCATTTTTCTTTATTATATCCTCTCCAATACCATTTATTATCTATCCCTATTTCAATTTTATCCAAGGCATATAAATACCCATTATACATTCTTGCAGGCGATGGTGTGTTTTTAATAAGCGGATTATAAGCAAGTTCAATAAACCAATCAGGATTTATAGTTTCATTATATCTAACCTTAAATCCTATATGTACATCATTTTTAGTGTTATATTCAACCATATTACAAAGGTTATGAACATGTTTAACAAAATCCATTGTATTTGGTTTATCACATCTGTTTAATAAGTCCAAAGCGGTATCAGTAAGTGTAATATCATAATCCCCTAATTCAACATATCCCATTTCCTGTAATTTCATCAATGATATTATTGCAGATGGTTCTATATTTAGTTCAATACCGTTTTGATATTTATATAGCAGTACACAAAGGGTTATCTGTTCAGAAATGTTCAATCCAAGTTGATGTAAAAGTTTATACAGGCTGTTCATATTGATTTAATTTAAAACAATCTGCAAAGTTACTAAATTATTTTCATATATCCAAATCTTATCTGATATTTATGTATATTTTTTCTCCATTATCCCATGCTGTTTTAATTACACTCATCAATTTTTTCATTGATTTCTTACTATTTATAACCTTACCTTTTACTTTGTTTTCTCCTACCAATATACAGCCTTTTGTATCTTCTTTATTGTTACCTGCGTGGATTCTAATATCTTTGAACATTGGTACATCTAATAATTCAGGTAATATCTTTTTGAAGTGTGGGGAATAACTTAATATTACCTCATATCTTCCTTCAGGTATGGCTGTTTCTCCATATATCTTATCTTCAATTGTATCTAATGTTCTTACCTTATCTTCTAAAGTATCACATAGATATTCACCATTTATATATAGGTTTCCAATGGTATAATCTTCTTTCTTATATAATCTATCTATTCTTATATCCATATATCCATTTACATACATATATTCACAGAAAAAGAAAAATCAAACACCTAACTTCCATTTAATAAGTTTGATTAGTCCGATTATTATTAGTATTGTTAGAATGCCTGCTACATAACAAACAACATACCATTTTATACTTGGTTCTGTTTGTTTTGTTTCATCGGTTTGTTCTGTTTTATTTTCCTCTATTTCTGCCTTATTATCTGTTTTTTCCTCTGTTACAACCTTATCATTGTTTACTTCCTTTATATCAATTTTCTTCTTTATCGGGTATTCATTTCTTATTGTGTCATAAATGGTTTCATATTCGTATATTGTGATATATTTGGTAGTGTTTTTATTGGTTGTTTCGGTTTTATCTGTTTTAGTTTCTGATTCTGTTATTTTCTCTGCTTCCTTTTCTATTTTGATATGTTGCTGTGTTTTACATGCAGGGAATAATAACAGGACTAATATTAACATCCATTTTTTCATATCACATCATTTATTTAACGTTTAAGGGGCTTTTACAACTCAGTAATAAAAACTATTATCTAAATCATAAAAACCCCTTAAATCTAATTTATTTCATTCTTCTTTGTTATCGGTTTCATTCTTCAATTTTGCTATTTGAATCTTTGTATATTCTCCTATTCCAAAGACACTTCCAAAGAATGTTAGAAATTCACCTGTAGCAGTTAGAACAGAAGCACTAATTTCACCTTCAGGTGGAACACAAAACCCTGCTATACATAAACCTATACCTGATAGAAAGGCTATAATAGCAGCAATCCATACAATATAATCACGTGCCTTTTTCATAGTGGTATAATTTTTAACAATATTATTTTAATTAGAACAACGCCCCTATATCAACACCTACTGCATCAGCAATTTTTTTCAATATATCTTGCAATGTCATAATATCAGGATTATCATACTTAGTTTCAGTTCCGTTATAATAACCCAAACCATATACATAGATGTCGCCATTTTGCATTATTTCAAAGGCATTCTTTCTTTCACCATCTTCACCAATACCTACTGAAACAACAGTATTGCCTTCGTGATGTACTTCCGAAACATCTACTGAGTGTGAAACATTATATCTACCTTGTGCGTGTTCGTTTATATTATTGGTTTCAGTTGCAAAACCTTCGGCGTGTGAATGTGTTGCACTTGCTTGAGTTATAGTTAAACACCCTTCTGCGTGTGAATAAGCACCTTCAGCAGAACATCCATCACCATTAGTTATAGAACCACAACCAGAATCATATCCATAACCAAGTGCAGAAATTGTATTGTTAGTGATGTCGATATTGTCGCCTGTTCCAAGTGCATCTTGTTTTCCTCTAATAGTTTCCTGCAAAGTCTGCAAACCACTTGGTGCACCTGTTTCACCTTTAATATGTACTCCATCATAGTTACCAATACCAATCAAATAAACTTGTCCTGATTGCATTACTTCAACAGCGTTCTTTCTTGCATCATCAGCCGTACCGATACCTATAGAATGAACTGTATTACCCAAATTACCGTCGAAACTATCGGTTATGTAGTGCGAAACATTATAAGAACCTTGTGCGTGTTCAGCATTACACAATGTTTTGGTAAATCTACCTTCGGCGTGTGAGTTAAGTCCATTAGTGATTGTTTCACTTCCTTCAGCGTGAGATTGGTTACCATTTGCGATTGTTCTACTACCTTCAACGTGTGTGTTATTACCATTTGCGATTGTGCTACCACCTTCCGCGTGAGAATTAGTACCTTTTGCAAACGTTAATTTGCCTTCTGAGTGAGAGTTAACACCATAAGCAATAGTGGCATTACCTTCAGCGTGTGCATAATCACCTGCATCTGTTTTACTATCAGCAGTTTTTGGATTAGTTGTTTCAGAAGCGTAATTACCACCTGTTTCTGAACCATCACCCTCGGCGTGTGACGCATATCCATTAGCAACTGCTTGTCGTCCTTCTGTATGCGAATTTGTACCCTTTGCTTCTGTACTACCACCTTCAGCGTGTGAATTTATACCATCTGCTTTTGTACCACTACCTTCTGCGTGTGCACGTGCGCCCGATGCGACTGAATTTATACCTTCAGCGTGTGAACAATTTCCTTTTGCAAATGTTTGTTGTCCCTCTGAATGTGATGCAATACCATAAGCAATTGTAGCACTACCTTCTGCGTGTGAATAGTCACCCGTTGTTGTTGTTCTGCTATTAGGTGTTTTAGGATTGGTTGTATTACTTGAATAATTACCACCTGTTTCGCAAGTGTCACCCTCAGCGTGTGAAGCATATCCATTTACTGTTGTATTTTTACCTTCAGCGTGTCCATTAGCACCAGCTGCTGCTACAGTTGTTACACCACCCTCTGCGTGAGAATGTGCACCAATTGCACGAGTACCATTACCTTCTGTATGTGAATAATTACCTTTAGCAAAAGTTGTTTTACCTTCTGAATGTGCAGCAACACCATACGCAATGGTAGCATTACCTTCAGCGTGTGCATACGCACCTGCATCTGTACTACCACCTGCTGTTTTGGGGTTAGATAATACAGAACCATAATTACCACCTGTTTCTGTATTATAGCCTTCAGTGTGTGATGCATATGCTGTACTATTTGCTTTAGTTGAACGTCCTTCTGCGTGGGAAACATTTCCACTTGCTGTTGATTCTGCACCCTCAACGTGGGATGCAATTCCTTCTGCATTTGTGTTACTACCTTCTGCGTGTGAGTTATTACCACTTGCAATTGTTGATAATCCTTCAGAGTGGGCAGTTGAACCTTGTGCTGTTGTACCATTACCTTCTGCGTGTGAAGCCCGTCCTGTAGCACTAGTATTAATACCTTCAGCGTGCGCCATAATACCTGTAGCAGTTGATTTATAACGAATAGTACCGTTTTCATCAATATCCCTATCACCTTCAGCAAAAGCACCGTTTGATGTATTATATCTATAACCAATTGCCTTTATAGCATTGTTGGTAATGTCTATGTTATCACCTGCAGAATAAGTTGTATCATTTGCAGATATAGTAGTACCATTGATTGTGATGTTATTACCTGCTGTAAGTGTGGCTTGTTTACCACCCAATAATGTATCAACTTCTGTTTTGTTGTAATAGTTTGACAAATCAACCTCAGTAGAACCAATCTTTTCCCAAGCATTGTTGATGTACATATATTCGTCATAAACATCAGGATTTGCACCACCTGCTTTAGGAACGAAATATATAGTATTCACTTCACCTGTTGCAGGAAGTGTTTGAACAACTTCTACACTAAATCCTGCATCAATCACAGCGGATATAGTATTGTTTGTGATAACTATATTTTGTCCTGCTGTCAACACATCTTGTTTACCACTGATAACCTGTTGAAGTGTTTTTACAGTTTCATATCCTTGTTCAGATTTGATATGCACACCATCATAATTACCAACACCTTTGATATAAACATCTGCGTTCTGCATTACCTCAACAGCATTGGATTGTGTATCTGTGTATCGTCCATTACCGATAGAATGAAGTGTGTGATTACCGTCACCTTGCCAAGTAGTTGCAGCATTAGATGCTGTTTTGTGTGATATGTTTGCAGCACCTTGTGCGTGTTCTGCGTAGTTTTGTGTTTGAGTGAACAAACCTTCTGTATGTGAGTCATCACCAACAGCACATAAATCATCAGCAGAAGCACCTTCGCCCTCAGCGTGTGCCCTTAAACCTCTTGCTTTTGTATATCCGCCTTCAGAGTGTGATTGTCTTCCAATTGCTTTAGTTTGGTAGCCTTCTGCGTGTGAATAGTTTGCTTTTGCTTCTGTTTCACCACCCTCGGCGTGTGATGCTGTTTCAGATGCTTTTGTCAAGTTGCCTTCAGCGTGTGTAACAAATCCCGAAGCCTGTGTTAAGTTGCCTTCAGCGTGGCAACCATAATCACCGCTTGCTGTTGTGCTATATCCTTCTGCGTGAGAACCTAATCCTGTAGCAGTATTTTCAACAACCTGTCCACCATCAGCAGCATCTTGTTTGTATTTCTCAGCAAAACCGCCATTTGTATCACCGTTGAACTTGTAACCTTTAGCAGAAATAGTATCGTTAGCAATATCGATGTTTTCGCCTGCTGTCAACGCGCCTTGTTTGTTTGATAGTTCGGAGTTTATTTTGTTTGAACTCCAAGTTTTATCGGTTCTTACAGAAGTATCATCTATAATGTGTCCTAATTCCTCAGCCAACGGTAATATTTCTAAAAGAATAGAATAAACATCATCAAAATCTTCCTCACTACCACCAAGTTCCCTGTATATATTCATTGAAAGCGAATAAATACTTTCAAAAGGTATAGGTTCTGTACCTAACCTTGCACTAATTTCCTGTGCTATTTCGTAATTTGAATTAAAATCTGCCATATTCCTTAAATTGTTTCACCGTTAACTTTATGTAATATTTCTTGCAACAGTAGTGCTAATTGTGCATCCTGTGCTTTGTATTTATTTATTTCTTCTATTAGTTGTTTAATCAACTTATCTTTATCATCTTCATAATCATAAGAATCCATTTCACACAATCCTATCGGACTATCAACAGTTATTTCAACTTCTGCATAAACGCCTGCAAGATAATCCATGAATTTCTGTTCAAATGGTGTGTAGATTACGTTTTCAGGAATATCTGCTTCCCCTGTTTGATTAAGAATGTTGATTACCGACTGAATAACATTAACACCATCTGTATAGATAGAGTTGTTATTTCTTTTATCCTGCAATAGTCTATCACCATAATACAGAATGAATGAATAAGTGGCAAAGTTACCGTTATAGGTAATGTTTTGTAATCCGATATTGAAACTGCCATAATTTGTTTCTGCTTTGTTCCAATTCTCATAAACATCACCATTATATACACTCATTACAGGCTGTTGTGAAAGTGCTATTTCAGATATTTTATTTATCAATTCATTTACATTCATAATCGTATCTCCTTATCCCAAATATATTCCTGTTTTATAAGCGTCTTTATTTGAAGGCATATCTGCACATGAATTTATCTTGCAATACTCAGGATATTTGTTTCTGTTTGCACTAAGAAAATCGGATAGTCTGTTACCATAGAAATTTGCCTTATTTTCATAGTTTTGTACAACATATTGCAAATCCTTCATTGATGGTGTATAAGTGTTTTCTCCTGTTTGCTGTACCACACCTTGATTTCTTAACTTGAAAGATAGCGGTATTTGTATATCGGCTGTTACTTTGTTTAGCAGGTATGGTGTTACATATTCATCCAATAAAAGTTTATAATCAGGTGCATCAACAATACTTCCATCAGCAACCAAATCCATCAGTTTATTATATAGAACCGTACCTAAAAGGGGTTGAAGTCCTGCATCCTGTGCAAATTCAATAGCAGGTAATATATACATGCCATCAACATTGTTATTGATTACACTATTTTCTTTAAGTGTTTTCTCTGATATTAAAAAACATTTAGCCATATCTTATTCCCCTTCTTCTATTTTGAACGGTACGAATCCAATACTGTTATCAAGATTGAAAATCTTATCAAACGTTCTTGTTAAATCGTCTTGTATTGGTTTAACCGTTGTTTTATTGTATAATTTAAATGCTTCGTCAAATTCTTGTTTGTTAAATCCTGTACCCTCTAATGAATAACCAAACAACTGTGGAATAGCACGGAAAGCAACAAATATTTCTTTATAGGTATCGGTTCTTAAACTTTCATATTTTTTATCAAAGTTATCATCTTGGATTCTTTCAACTGTTACCCCATTATCCTTGCTATCGTTGAACGCCACCAAAAATTTACCTGCATTGTCTGCACCGCTGAATTTATCTTTAACTTTCTTTTCAATTTCCGCCTGTACATCTTCTGTTGGTTGTCCGTTGTTGAAGTTAATAATAAAGTTACCACTAAAGTTGTTAAGTATGCTGTTCAAATGGAACTTACTTATTTCTGTACTTGTTTCAATTGCTGATAGTGCACCATTGTAACGTGGTATCGGATAAACACCTCTTGAAATATGTCCTTTAAAATAGAAAACTGATGTTCCTTGTTTCTTTTCCGAATTAAATATATCGTAGGTAAGATAATCGTTTGCATGCTTTACCCAATCTTCAGAATAATAGATTTTATCCCCTTCTTTGCTTCTACGTACATTACGGAAATCCAACCAATAAATTTCATTGATTTCACCCATTTTATTGTTGATAATCTGTAGTGCAAATCCACCAAATACAAGATAATCAACAATGATTTTCTTTATAACATCTTCAAGTGTTTCACCATCATTATTTGCTTTATCCTTTAGTTTTTGTACCGTTGGATTTTCATTATAAATTATACCATTACCACCCGCATAATCTGCTGTGCCATTTATGATTGATTGTAATATTGCACTTCTAAGGTATAATTCCCACAGGTAGTTTGGAAATTTATTGTCATTACCATAGTTAAGATATGGTTTTCCGTAATTTTCTTTTTCAACAAATGTGGGTATCACCTTAACAGCCGAATCATAAATGCTAAAATTCATTCTATCAATCTGTTTATTTTTAGCCATTGTATTGAATTTTTTGTTTGTTAAAAGTGTTATTTACTATTACCTTTCTATCAAAATTACCGAACATCAGTAAACCTGTTTCTATAATTTCAGAATCACTATACAATTTATAAGTATATTCTCCTACGTTTAGTTTATCAAGGCTACCTAATGTGAATTTATAATAAAGGTTATTGGTAGAAATATTACCACCATCTTCAACCAAAACAACATCTTCTGATAAATGTGAAGATAAAAGCAAAGTATAACTTCCATCACCTTTAAATTTATGTCTTGGTATCGTTATTGTACCGCTTGTTTCGTTTATATAAATAATATTGTTGTTTTGTTGTTTAGTATTGTTAATAAAGTAAGGGGAAAATAAGCATGAAGTTACTTACTTTCCCCTTTTATCATCACTCAGTTTTTAAGCAACTTCATCCAAAATTGAAGGTATTACCGTTGCATCAACCTCATAAGGAAGTTCAGCAGATGTATCAGATAATGTAAGTTCGTAATGATTTGCATCACTTGCAGCCGTTCCTGTAGTAGCAGAACCTGCGCTGCACTCAACGTAATTATCTTTACCAAGATACCAATATTTATCATTAGCATCCTTTACGATTACTACACATGCTGACATCATAAGTGCCATAATTTCTATACGCTTTGCAGTCTCCATTTTCATGAATTGCAGCGTTACTTCATTTGTAAAATAAGAAGTAGAAGTTTCACTTGTATTTAGTGTACTTGTCAAGCCACCTGTTGACTTCAGTAATTTATATTGTTTAAACTTCTTTCCTGTTTGCATAGCAGGTGTAAGAAGGTGTGTTTCTGAATCAACAGTAGTGCCTGATACATCATCATACAAAGCAATCAATACTTCTTTAATACCACCGAAAGATGCTTCTTTACACATTACATTCATTCCTTCGAGGGTATAAGATAAACTATTACATGTATTTACTGCCATAATATTTTAATGTTTTTTTAGTTTATGGGGATAGCCTTAACTACCCCCATTTATTATTTGTTACTGCTGATTAGATTATTGCCATCTTGCATCTACAATCTCATCAGGGAATGCAACCTGTACACCTGCATTGAAGTTGATAGCAAGGCGGAACTCTTGATTATCTTGGCTGTACCATAAATCAAATTTTTCCTCATCACCTTCCATATCAACACCATAATAGATGTTTTCAGGATTACCTGCAACAATAGCCTTTTGTCCGTTCAAACCTGCAACACCATAAACCTTAGTTGAAGTACCAGGAAGTACGATTTCCATAGAACCATCTACTTCAGGTGAATAGTGATAAAGATTCTTAGCGGTTAATTCAAGCACTAAGTCACGGAAATTATCTACACCCATAAAGATTGCAGCCTTATCAAGAATCTTAGCAGGAATTGCTTGATATGCCTTTACGGTTTTCTCATAGATAGTATCACCTGATGCTAAGGTAGGTTGGATTGTAGAAGCAGAAGCAGCAGAAAGAATAGTTAAAATACCATCCATCTTGTCAGTTGCTTTCACACCTTTCCAAATCAAACCTTCAAGTTTATCTTTAACACCATCTATAATTCCGTTTACAAAATCTTCCTCAAAAGGAAGTGATTTTTGTCCTGCGGCTACTCTTACATCATAGCCATTCCAATACTTCAACATTGCTTTGTCACAGAATGACATGTTTACTTTGAAGTTACCTACTTCAAGAACTCTCTGTGAAAATTCAGAAGTTCCTGCTTCATTCCAACCACAGGTAGCACCATCACCAAAGGCTACAGTAGTGTTCAGAATATTTAATGCTGCTGCATGCTTAATACCTGTTTGAAGGTTAAAATGTTTTACTGAGGGTGCAGCGAAAATAGTTTTACGAATCAAAGGAAGTCTTTGTTCATCTACATAGGCTGTTAAGCCACTTACGTTAATTGCCATAGTTAAATAATTTTTTTAGGTTAATTTGTTATTAGTTAAAATATTTCAATGCACCGCTTTTTTCTTCTTTCTTAACCTTATCTTTTGCAGGTTTGTCAGCGGACATTTCTAATTGTGCCTGTTTTTCTGCCAACAGGGCTTCAAGTTCTGCAATTCTTGCATCTCTTTCTGCTATAACAGCATTAAGTTCATCAAGTTGTGCTTGCATTTCTGCAATTTTTGCATCCCTTTCATCAGGTTCGGGTTCTTTAGTCTGTTCAGGTTCTGCCATTTGTTCAGGTTCTTGTGCAGGTTCTTCAGGTTCTTGTTCTGCTTCCTTTTCACGGATTTCAACAACTTTACCCTCCGCTACTACAATAACCTTATCTTCAGCAACATATTCACCATCTTCAGCAGGTACATAACCTTCTTCCTTTTCAACAAATACTTCAACACCTTCAGCCAACTCAGATTCTATAATCAATTTGGCTTTATCGGTTTCAATCTCGGCTAATTGAAGCATTGCTTTCCATAGTTTAATCACGTTGTTTAGATTCATAGTTAGTTTAGTTGTTTTTCAAGCCATTCATCAAAGGTTTCTACCTTGGGTTGTTCTTGTTTTTCAAATTGTTCTTCTAACTTA
>Ga0326511_10000787_pt1 | contig 27496 bp, 20 predicted proteins | sample 0_2496_0518_D_FD_203701 | JGI IMG/M metagenome (GOLD analysis project Ga0326511, IMG submission 203701) | Bovine rumen microbial communities from UC Davis, California, United States - 0_2496_0518 | ecosystem: Host-associated > Mammals > Digestive system > Stomach > Rumen | place: USA...
CGTCCATGACACCGAAGAGGAACTCACTGTATTCATTGAATTTCTCCGCCGTCATGATGAACATGTTGCAGGCGTAATTCAGATTGCCTGCCATATACTCATCCACCGTCGCGGAATATTCCGGATATTTGTCGCGAATGACCGCGATCATGTTGTCGAGATCAACGGCATTGTGATTGATGGTAAAGAGTTCTCTGGCCGTATTGGCATCGCCGTTCCGCACGCTGTACGCTTCCGGAACGATGATATCGTACTTCGTGATGACGCGGCGCATGTCGGTCTCATTGATATGATAGCGTGCCATCGTATCGGCATCACAGCTGTATTCGCTGATGCTGCCCTCATCGTCTGTCGGATACTGGATACCGGCAAATGAGAGGTAGCGGCGGTAATGGAACAGACCGTAATAATCGGCCTTCTTGTTCTTCCACATCCAGTAATGCGCGGTCAGCTCACAATAATTGCGGTTCTTCGCGGAGATGTTCTCTCCTTCGTCATCGGGCTGCATGCCCGGAAGTCTCTTTGCGGCGATCGCGGCGCCGACCTGAACCGGATTCAGATATTTGTTGTCCGGCACATAACTCGGCTTATGGCAGCAGACAGCGATGCTGATCTGCGGTTCTTCCGGAACGGTCTCTTCTTCGAGGAAGGAGACGGTACCGTCATACTTATAGAAGCCTGTGCCCGTCGTCGCGTAATGCAGCGTTCCGTTCTTCATCACACCGAGTGCGATACCATACTCGCCTGACGGCAGTCCTTCTGTCGGCATCTCGATCGTGAAGCCGGGCTTTCCGCAGGCGAAGCCCAGGATCCTCGTGAGATCCGGACGAAGCTGTGCTTTTACCGGAACCGCTTTGCAGGGTGCGCCGTCACGAAGGAGCACGATGTACTTATCCTGGTCACCGGTCAGATGACGGCCGAATTTGTTTTTGCCCGCGATAAAGTGCTTGTTCCACGGATCTTCGTCGAAGAGATACATCCATCCTCCGAGGAAGAGATGCTCATGCTTCTGGATGATGCCGATGCCGCCCGGTTTCTGATCCAGCGAGAACAGAAGGTTCTTGTTGGCCAGGCAGTCCATGCCTTCAAGGTCGATGCCGGAAAGTGCCGGCTCATCGAAGGTCTCTCCCGCCGGAGATCCGGCTTTGATCGAACGCATCGATGCTTCCGTGATCGCGTAGTCCGCGGATATCTGATTGTAGTGCGGATTGTAATACGGATCATGTCCGCAGTATTCCGGATGTGCAGCGTACAGGCGGAACCACGCCTGCTGCATCGAATATTTCTTCGCGTCGCTCAGCAGGTCACCGCCGCGGCTTACAGATTCATAGTGCACAAGAACGGCGTCGTTGCGGACGCAGTTATAATAGCCGGCTTCGGCAAGCTTCATGCAGAGATCCACATCGTTGTAAGTCTCCGGATAAGCCTCATCAAAACCACCGACCTCTTTGAATTTATCGGCACTGACCATCAGGCAGGCACCGGTAACAGCAAGCACATTGTAATCGGAACGGTTGATACCGTAATCGAAGACCTGGGAATCGTCTCTTCCGCCGTACGCGTGTCCGGGGCCGCTCTCGAGGCTCACGATGCCGACATGCTGGATCCGGTTCGAGTCCGGATACAGAAGCTTCGCGCCAACAGCGCCCGCGTGAGGCAGTGATGCCTGTCCCGCCATTCTCTTCAGCCATACGGAGTTCTTCACCTCAGTATCGTCGTTAAGGAAGAGATAATAAGAGCCGGTCGCCTTCGTCACCGCGTAGTTGCAGAGCGCGGAGAAATTAAACTTCATCGGATGATGGTCGTAAACGGCATTCCACTTTTTGCACAGTTCTTCACAGCGTGCCTTGTTGGCCTCGGAGCTGCCGTTATCGACTACAATGATCTCGTAATTGTCATAATCGGTCTTTTCCCGGATACTTGCCAGGCAGCGTCCGAGTACCGCCGGATTATCCTTGGAAAGGATCAGAACCGAAACCTTCGGCCACGGATCGCAGATATAATTGACGCGATACTGGTAGTTGTCGCCGATCCATTCGAGTTCGCCCTTCAGGCCGCGGCGCGCCAGCGCATCCGTTTTTGCCTTAACAACGCCTTTCTGCGCGTATTCCTTGGCTTCCGGGTTCTCCGCGATGGAGCCCACGCGGAGGCGCCAGTGGTAGAGGATCTTCGGCACATGCGCGATCCGGTCGTTGGTGGTCTCCTCCGTGAAGCGGAGGGTGAACGCATAATCCTGCGCGCCGTCCACACCATACGGGATGCCGCCGATCTTCTCGACGATCGATCTTCTGTACATGGAGAAATGGCAGGTATACATGATATTCATCATGTAGTCCGGGGACCAGTCCGGCTTGTAGAAGGGATAGCAGTACTCTCTTCCGTCTTCGGTCAGCTTGTCCTCGTCGCTGTAGAGGAAATCCAGCTCCCGGTTTCTGTTCAGCTCGCGGACCATCTCCTCGATCGCGTTCGGGCAGAGCACGTCATCGCAGTCAAGGAAGGAAATGAACTCGCCCTCTGCCATGGCGATCGCGTCATTCGTTGCGCGCGCGATGTGGCCGTTCTCCGTTCTGTAGCAGATGCGGAAGCGGGGATCATTGTCGTATGTATGCAGGATCTCCGCCATCTCCTTCATCGGAGAATGGTCGTCGGTCATGCAGAGCTGCCAGTTCGGATAGGTCTGGTTCAGTACGGAATCGATGCAGGCATGCAGGATCTTCGGATCCACATCATAGACCGGCACGATGACCGAGATCAGCGGATTATATTCGAACATATTTCCGTTACTCATTCTGTAAAACTCCTTTATCATTTCGTTCGGCCGCACAGGGCTTTTACTGCTTGCTCTTAGAGAAAAAATTTTCAGAAAAAAACTACCCTCAGTCCTTCGGCGAGAAATCCAGTCTCTCCAGCGTGAGGTTCGGGTTATACATCGGATCGCCCGCGTCGAGGAACGTCTTCCACTTATCGCGGAACATCTGCACCTCTTTGTCAAAGCGGGACTGCTTGTCCTTACCCACCTCGTAGCCGCGGGATTTCGACTCGTAATGGTAGAATTCCGCATACGGATCATAGACAACGGTCTTGCCGAGTTCTCTTACCTTCAGACAGTAATCGATATCATTCAGCGCGACCTTAAAGTCCTCGGTCATGCCGCCGACCGCCTCATAGACGCTGCGCTTTGTGAGCAGGCAGGCTGCCGTTACCGCGGAATAATCACAGGCGGTAACGATGCGGTTCATATAGCCGACATCATAGCGGGACAGGTTGACGAAGCAATGTCCGGCAAAGCCGGCAATACCGACGATGACACCGCAGTGCTGGATCGTCTCATCCGCGAAGTAAAGCCTTGCGCCGACGATGCCGACATCCTCGCGCATCGCGTAGCCCATCATCTCGGCCAGGGATTCCGGCGCGATCATCTCCGTATCGTTGTTCAGAAGGAGCAGGTAGTCTCCCTTCGCGTTCTCAGCGCCGAAGTTGTTGATACGGGAGAAGTTGAACTCGCCCTTGAAGTAAACGACGCGGACACGCGGATCCTCCGCCTCCAGCTTCTTGTAATACTCGAACGTCTTTGGATCTTCGCTGTTATTCTCGATCACGAGGATCTCGAAGTTCGAGTAGGTGGATTTTTCCAGGATGGAACGGACACACTTGTCCAGATCCTCGGTATGATCCTTGTTCGGGATCATGATGGAAAGAAGCGGTTCCTCCTGCCAGTGATAAACGGAACGATAGGTCCCGTAATAAGCCATATCGGTGACCTCCGCCGGAATGCCGCAGCGCTCGTAATGCGCCTGGATCGCTCGCTTTCCTGCCTCGAAGGCATACAGCTTGCTCTCCGGATTTTCCGCGGTGGAATCCGGATGGGCTCTCCAGTGATAGAGCATCTTCGGAATATGGTGGATCTTCTTCGCCGCCTCGGTCGCGCGGAAAATAAAGTCATAATCCTGCGCGCCGTCAAATTCTTTGCGAAGCACGCCGACCTTATCGATGATCTCTTTGCGAACAACGAAGAGATGGCAGATATAATTCACGCTGTTCAGAAGATCCTGATTAAAGTCCGGTTTGAAATTCGGATCGAAGCGGTGTGCCCCTTCCAGATCGATTTTGTCCTCATCGGAATAAAGGACATCGATCTCCGGATCCTTGTGGATCGCGTTGATGACTTCGAACATCGCGTTCGGTGCGAGCAGATCGTCGTGATCGGTAAACGCGATCAGATCACCCGTCGCCATCGCAATCGCCGCGTTGGTATTTTCGGAAATTCCGCCGTTTTCCTTTAATGTGCAAAAACGGACACGCGGATCATTTTCGCTTTCTTCTGTCAAAAGAGCGGTAAGCGGAGACGGTTCGCCGCTCGCGTCCGCCATGCACAGCTCCCAGTTGCTGTAAGACTGCGCCTGAAGGGAACGGATCAGCTCGATCAGGAATTCCGGTTTTGTGCGGTACAGCGGGATGACGATGCTGACCTTCAGATTTTCCAGGAAGGTGATCTTCTTCTGATTCTGCAGATCCCTCTCGGTCACATCATATTTGCGGATCCACTGCTCATATGTAGAACGTCTGCCATGGCGCGCGTAATTCAGTGCCAGACGGAACGTATTCTTCAATCCCGTTCTCTTGACGGCACGAAGTCCCTTATAGATCATTCCCAGTTTGCCGGAAGGCTGCTGGCGTCTGATCAGCAGATCGATCTTATTCTTCGTAAACTCGTATTTCTTACGGACACCGTTATTGCCGGCAAAAACGACCGTGAGCGGCCAGGTGATCGATGCCTGGTTCTTGATATGCAGTTCAAAACCCGCATTGAAATCTTCCGGCATCTCCGGAAAGACCATCCGGATATCTCCGCGGAAGCTTCTCATGCACTCGACGTCGAGCTTTTTGCCGCCTGCGTCATGTACGAAGAGATTCATCAGGTGCCGATCGGCCTGCCAGCCCTTCAGAATCAGCACATCGTCTTCCCTGCTCGCGCTGTCCAGGAAGAAGGTTACCGGTCCCTTTGCCATATTGCGGATATCGGGCATCAGGAAAGTCCTCACGATCTCCTGCTGCTCGTCTGTTTTCTGCACGACCTGAAGTTTGCGTGCGGTCTTCCAGTTTGACGGAAGACGGAAGCTCCAGATATCTCTGGTATCCGCCTGAAAGTTCTGCACCAGATAGTGCTTCTTCAGTCCCGGATCATCCTGCCGGCTGCGCTCGCCTGTCACAGTTTTTCCATCGAGAATAACGCTGATCTCCCCCTCATTCGTCTCCCTCGGATAGAAGCCGTAACAGAGCAGTACGGACGGATCATCCATGCTGACTCGCACATTTTCCAGCTGAAACATTTTTAATTCATCCATTTATTTTCCCCTTAAATTAACTTATCGCGACCTGTTATTTCTTTCTATTCAGATGATTGACCGCTCGCGCGATCTTCTGCATACTGCGATATGTCGTTGACTGTGTGATCTCGTTCAGCGTTGCCTCCAGCTCGTTGATGCGGCTCTGCCGGTCAAGCGCTGCCCTTTGCAGGTCTTCGTTCTGTCTTCGGAGCTTCACAAGCTCCTCCGGCATATCATTGAACCGGTCGATCAGTCCCGCATCGTTGCGGTCCATCCCCGCAAGCGGAAGGTTCTGTGTGGGTGGCGCTGCTGTCAGGCAGTCATAGGTATAGCGTATCGTGATCACACCGTCGCTTTCTCCCGCAGAAAATTCCAGATACGCGTCTCCGGTAAGGAAGATCAGATTTCCTCTTCCGGTCGCGGTCGCGGCATTCGATGTGAAGGGAAGCTCTTTTCCATCGGCGTTTGTCACCGTGGGAGCTCCCATGATGCCGGGAAGAAGAGTCGGCATAAAGCGGATCACTCTCTTCTGTTCCGAATCTCCTGCCGGCGATACGGCCGTTCTTGCCGACAGCGGTATCGTCACAAGGATTCCTCCGTCTGCTTTCTTCGCGTATAGAGACTTCTCCTCCCAGCTTCCGTCCGCTCCGCCGAGCAGCAGGATCGGGCTGTAAAGTTTTCTCTCCCAGCGAATATAATTCTCCACATCGGACAGGAGGATCGATACGGCATTGTTCTCTTCGCCGATATCGGCGATCATTTTGGCATTGCCGCGAACATACTCCTGAAAATGCTTATCCATTCGTTCGAAGATCGCATGCTTTTCCTTCGTGATACCGAACATTTCGAAGGTGTCACGGATCACGATCTCCGGCACCTGCGTTTTTGCGTAGAAGTAATAATGCACGGCGCGGTAGATCAGAAAGCCGAACGGTACGGGGAAATCGCAGGTCCACTCGTAATCGAGGATCTTCCACCCCTTCTCACTCTGCACCGCGTTGGCAAAGATCAGGTCAATGTCCGAATGCGGCAGCGAAATATCCGTGAATTCCGGATCGTCGATCTCACCGAAGACCTCCCGGAACCGTTCCGTCACTTCGAACGGAGCCTGCCCCTCGCACGCGCCTACCTCACGGAAAAACGCCTGCATCCGGAGGCGCATGCTGGTGTAATCGCTGCGCTGCAGATCATCGTTCAACAGTTCCTCGAGCGTCTTGCCCGGGACATATTCCAGCCGGACCGCGCGATCATCAAGGACTTCGAGTCCGTCCATCGACAGATCACTTCCCGCGTATTGCCGGGTCAGATCCTCATAGATCACAGGAAGCCTGTCCACGTGCGCGGCAGCCTCCCCAGTCGCTGCGGCCTTTACTACATAGCGGGTGCCGTCACTTTTCTCATGGATCGATGTGCGCACGCAGAACCGCGGATCTCTCTGGTTGGAAAAGCGGGTATAGATCACGCGATCGTCCGCCTTATTATTTTTCTTCAGAACGCACAGAAAGGCATTGCTGAATTCCGGGAAAAGTCCTTCCCGGATAAACTTCTGCCATGCCTGTGGTTCATCAAAGATCTGTATTCTTTTTCCGTAAAAATCGAGGGAGTTCGCGCGAAACTCCTTGCCGTCCGGCAGGAAATCGTCGGTATAAATGTCCGTCGGATAATCCAGATCCGGATAGGGATAAAAAAACTGCGGCGCGTCAAAGCCGGCTTCCCGGAAGATCGCCTCCAGCGTCTTCTTCGTATAGCCCGTATCCGCGCCGGTCAGGCTGTCGAACGGGCTGCGGTTCGCGAAATGCGCACCGGTCAGATATTTCATGCCAAGCGGATTTTCAACGCCGATTACGATCACGCCGTCCTCCGGAAGCCGCTCACAGTTTTCCTGCAGAACGCGCAGAAAATCCCCGCGGTTGATGATCCCCGCCTTCTCCAGGCTTTCGGTCCCGATGAGGACCGTCGACTTGTCCTTATCGAGATTCAGCCATGACAGAAGGTTTCCGGCATATTTTGCAGCCTCGTTTCCATTCGATTCATTATTCATCGATCGATATAACCTTTTCCACTGATGTGTCGGAATTCATATCATAAAATCCAACGGTATTTTTGTCTGAAATTACGGTAATGTTCACTACATCGTACAGGCGGTGGTAAGCATGAAAATCGCCGTCCTCATAGCCGGTACAGCTTACCGAGAGCAGATAATCGCCGCCCTGCAGGTTCATCTCCTGTTCAAAAGTCGCCACGCAGACCTCGCCCTTCCGAACGAGTCCGATGTCCTTTTTCTCGAACATCGTGTTGGTTCCCGTGATCGCGGTTCCCTTCAGATTCTTGAAGGTATAGGTGAAGATCGGATTCTCGATATCATCGTGGAACTCGACCTTGGAACGGATCTTGAAACGCGTTCCCTTGACGATCGAGGATGTAAGCACACCGTTCTCATCGATGATCGCAAAGTCAATGATCTCCGCTCTTCCGTTTCCGTACTCGTCGAGGTTCGGATTGAGACGATAGTGGCTCATCCACTGCCCCTTCTCACCGGTCGCGGCATCTGCCTTGACCTTGCCGTCCTCCGAGATCTTCTCCGTCAGTGTCTGGGCACCGGTCGTGCTGTGCGCATCAGCCGTTCCCTCCTTGACCGCGTCGACATCGACCTGTTTGACAAGGATCTTCTTGAACAGATCGATCATATCCTTCGGAGATCCTTCCGCCAGCTTCGCGCCCTTATTCAGGAGAACGACTCTGTCGCAGTAACGGGAAATACTTCCCAAATCATGGCTTACGAAGAGGATCGTCTTGCCCTGCTGCTTGAACTCCTCAAACTTGTGATAACACTTGGCCTGGAAGAACACGTCACCGACCGAGAGCGCCTCATCGACGATCAGAATCTCCGGCTCGATGTTGATCGCCACCGCGAACGCGAGGCGGACAAACATACCGGAGCTGTACGTTTTTACCGGCTGGTAAACGAAATCACCGATATCCGCAAACTTGAGGATATCATCCATCTTCTTGTCGATCTCTTCCCTGGTGAAGCCGATCATCGTACCGTTCAGATAGATATTCTCGATTCCGGTATATTCCATGTTGAAGCCGGCGCCGAGCTCGAGAAGCGCCGAGATACGTCCCGCGATATCCACCGTTCCCTCCGTTGCGGACAGAACGCCGGTAATGATCTTCAGGATCGTCGACTTGCCGGCACCGTTCGTACCGATGATGCCGACCGTCTCACCGCGCCTGACATCAAAGGACAGATCCTTCAGCGCGTAATGCTCATGATAAAGTTTTTTCCTGGAAAGGCCGAGGGCCTCCATCACGCGGTCTCGGTTGCGGTCGTACAGCTTGTACATCTTGCTGACATTCCGGACGCGGATGGCATAATCCCCGTTTTCCTTATTTTCTGCGTTATCAACAGCCGCGCCGTTGACCGCGCCTGCTGTTTTTTCTACAGTCGTATTTTCCATTCTTCTGTAAGTTTTCCTCTTTCTATTACAGTACGTCGGCGAAATGCACCTTCAGTCTCCGGAAGACCATCGTTCCGAAGCAGAACAACAGAATGGTCAGGATCCAGAAATAGAGTGTGATTCCCGGTCTCTCCCAGAACCATACCTTATTGATCATGGAATCACGGTAACCGCTGACGATATAATACATCGGATTGATGCGCAGGATCGTGGCGAGCGGACCCGTGAGGCCCATGCCGTCCATATTCCACATGATCGGTGTCATCCATACGAGAACCTGCAGGATGATGTTGACGATCTGCGCAAGATCCTTGAAGAAGACAACGATCGCACTGGTCGCGTAGACGAGGCCGAGTGCCATCGCGATCATCGCAAAGGAGTAGTAAATGATCTGAACCGTGTAGATATCCGGATAATACCGGTAGACCGCATACAGAACGATCATAAATCCGATGAAAAACAGATGCACGAAAAGGTTCGAGATCGCTTTTACAAACGGCAGTGTGCTGATCTTGAATACGACCTTCTTGACCAGATAGTTATACTCCATGAACACATTCGTTCCGGAGGAGACCAGATCCTGGAAATAAAACCAGGGAATAAGACCCGCGATCAGCCAGAGTACGTACGGGATCGTGATGCCCGCCTTCGTCTGCTGCGTGCCCACACGGAGTGCCTTCTGGAAGACGAACCAGTAGATAAAAACGGTTACGATCGGCTGCACGAATGCCCAGAAGATACCGAGATAAGACCCCGCGAATTTGGTCTTGAAGTCATTCTTTGCCAGATTCCATACGAGCTTCTTATTGGCCAGGACATCCCCCGGGATCTCGAGGATCCGCTTGGAATCCGCCCAGAGAAAGAGAAGGACCGCATCGACAATGACGCAGATAATGATCCTTCCGACGGTGCGGCTCGTCTTCGGCGCTGCATCGACCGCTGCCTTCTGCGCCCCGGTGTCCGTCTGCCAGATGAAGAACGGATCGGTACCTTCGGAAGTCACTTTCCATGTATCCCCGTCCGACTCTGCGGAAACGGTCTGCGTGTCATACGGGTCATCATAGGACAGCTTCTCATCAATGGCCGTTCCGTCATAGCTTAAGGATGCCTCGCCGAGCTCCAGCACCTGTCCGTCGGTCTCCGTCGGATCAAAACGGATATAGGTCGTATCCGCCGGGATCTCGAATTCCATGACTTCGGCTTCTCCTGCGGACTTATAGCCGTGGCCTACCACCTGGGAAGACTGAAAGCCTTTTTCGAAATCATCATCCGCGGTCAGATAATAGACCTGTACATTGGCAGCTTCTTCTGCCTTGACGGAAACACTCAGCGTCATCTCCTCCTGATCGAGAGGAACGACATATTGGATAATTGTAAAATTGAGCAGGACCGCCAGCAGTAGCATAATGATCCCGCCGAGAATTTTCTTTTTCGTCATTATTTTGCACGTTTCTCCAGAAATTCTTTGTATGTCCAGTTGACTTTATCCTTCTCGGAGAGGATGAGATCCGCCTCGGTCATTCCTTCCGGCATCGGCCATTCAACGCCGAGATCCTTGTCGTTCCAGAGGAGACCGCCCTCATCGTTCGGATGATAGAAATCGGTTACCTTGTAGCAGAACTCCGCGTAATCGGACAGAACGATGAAGCCGTGCGCGAAATTTTTCGGGATGAAAAACTGCTTCTTGTTCTCTGCGGTCAGTTCCACACCGAACCACTTACCGAAGGTCGGGCTTCCCTCGCGGATGTCGACGGCCACATCAAATACGGAGCCGTTCACAACGCGAACGAGCTTATCCTGCGGATAATTGATCTGGAAATGAAGACCGCGAAGCACACCCTTTTTCGATGCGGACTGGTTATCCTGCACGAACTGGCAGTCGATGCCCGCCTCGGCAAAATCGTTGTAATTGTATGTCTCCATGAAATAACCGCGGTTGTCGCCGAATACTGTCGGCTCTACCACATACAGTCCCTGAATACCGTTGCAATCCTTAGTAACTTTGATCTTTCCCATTTTGTGATCCTTCTTTCTATCGTTGCTTGTCCGCGACCTTCCGATCGCCCACCGCGTTAAGTAAATGTTCGTATCTCTTTACTTCGGACACTGTCCGAAATAATTATTATAAACAAATCTCCTGCACTAGTCAACTGCGCCGCCTCCCCGAGGGATGGCTTACTCCGAAGCCTTACGGAAACTGAATTCCTGTACCCAGTAACAGGTATCCTCCGTCTGAAGAAGGGCGATTCCGACGGAACGATATCTTGTACTCAGGATATTGTCCCGATGCTCTTCGGATGCCATCCATCCCTCTACAACAGAGGTGGCATCCGGATAATCCTTCGCGATGTTCTCCGCGATCGCCCTCGTGGGCGTTCCGTCGGTGACGGTAAAGCAGCTTGAGCCGTCGGGCCGCACATGAGAGAAGCTGACCGGAAGCTCCGCGCAGCGCGTCACCGCTGCTTCGCACAGATACCGGTCCATGATGAGCGGATCAAGCCCCGCTTTTTCGCGCTCCTCATTGATCAGCGTGAGGACCTGCCAGGCTTCCTCCTGTGCACTCTGCGCATCCCCGGCATCGGTCATCTCACTATCTGCCCCGGCAGTTTCGACATCGGTCTCCGATCCGCTCCTCACTGTATTGGAACTGCCCGGATCCGTGTCAATTGTTTCCGTGCTTTCCGAATCTGCTTCGACTGCGTCTTTCACTGTGCCAGTAGTTTCGGAACCGCCGGACGATCCGCTGCCGTCTGCCGGCGCACCGCAGCCCGCTGCGAGAAGCGATCCGGCAGTCAATAGGATCAGCACCGTTTTTCCAATAGCGTGGGAATTATTCTTACTTTTCATGTGTTTCCGGATCAATCTCCTCAAAGCCGACCAGGTCTTTCTCGCGAATCTCTTGCTCGCGAATCTCTTTCTCGCGCAGTTCTTTTTCGCGCTGTTCCTTCCTGAAGTTGTCTCCCTTATGCGCCGCTTCGTATTCTTCGGCATCCTCCTTCGCTCTCGCTTCCCTGACTTTATCAATAATGAAGTAGAAGAAGCAGTAGATTCCGATCGCCTGTGCCGCGGCGATCAGCGTATAGCCGGCATTGCCGTAGAAGCAGAATACCGTTCCCGTCGCATCGTGTGTCAGGAACCGTGAGAAAAGGCAGACCGCGAAGAGATTTACAAAAACAGTGAGCCCCAGCCCTGTCATCATGATCCAGGAATCCTTGCGCAGGCGATTCATCCTTGTTCTCCTAACGATCAGCTCGATCGTGAGGAACAGCCAGCCGAGTCCCATGAGCGGAAGAAGCGCATACTTTGCGTACCGGTACGCCTTTACGATCCAATTGGACAGAACCGCATTGCGGTGATGCGCGCGTACAGCTACGGCATTTTCCGTCAGAAAATCCGAATCCGCCAGCATCTCTTTCATCTGGTCTTCGCTTCTCGGAATGCTGTAACGAAGGAGTTCCTCCCAGGTATCCAGCTCCTGTTCGCTTACCGTCGGCAATGTCGTCATTTCAACCGCATCGCACTGCACGTAACTCATCATATGCCAGCCCGTCTTCACTGCGAGAACGGCGCTCTCTGTCAGATCGGACACTTCCATTCCCTTGGTCTGGCTCGACAGGTAGATCGCCTGCTTCTTTTCCAGACGGCCATCGGCAAAGGCTGCCTCCAGTTCCTCGGCACACTTTGTGAAGAAGGCATTCGTCTCGGCGCCGTCGATATAGTGACCGTTATTTGCCGCGGAGGTGCGGAGCGCCCATTCAGTCCAGTCACCGTAGATCTCCGGGCCTCCCGCCAGTGCCTGACAGCACTGCGGGAAATCCTTCAGTGTCGCCAGTGTCGGACTGACGCTCTGAGCCAGGCCGATCATTCTCTGTGAGATCCAGATATTTTCATCCGTTTTGTACGGATCATCGATCTTGTACAGAAGGCTCATGACCTCGCCAATACCGGTCTGCGTACGATCTTCCGTCGCATATACGCCGTAATACGCACTGTTCATCATGGATACACCGGCAACGGCAGCTCTCATGCCCGCAAAGGGAACGATCGCGAGAAGCAGGTACGGCACGAGCCGCTTCCAGGCTTTCGCAACGAATACCCAATAGAGAATGAGAAAAAGCATCGCGCCGGCATAAAAAGCGAGCATCCAGATGCTGTCCTCGCGAAGGAGCCAGAAAAACGCGAGCGATACCGCTCCGCCGACCGACCAGCCGATCAGGGCTACAGGGCTCTTATCCTTGCGGAAATAGATGCCGAGCATGCAGGATACGAAAAGCAGAACAGCCCAGGGGATCAGTGAATTACGGTAGATCCGCATCGAGATCACGTAGGAGAAGCCCACCGGATTATAGATAAGAAAGAGATAGATCAGTCCTCTCACGACCGGCACCTTCACCAGAGGGCGGATCGCCTGCACAAAGACAAGGGACGCGAGAATGATCAGCAGTCCGAAGGCAATGCCGTACGGCAGGTGCAGCTTATAGGCGAGCGCCAAAAAAAGCGGAAACGCAGGATTCTTGGCGATCGTCGCGTTACTGTACGCGCCCATCCAGGAGCCGTTCAGGATCGAGATCGCATTGCGTACCTGCATCGCATCGTCAACGGGAGATTCCACGATCGTATAGAAGTTCGCGCCTGCCATCAGCCAGATCCTGAACAAAGTGAGGATAACCAGTACCACAATGCCGCACCATCCCCATCTTCCGATTGTTTTTTTCTGATTTTGTTCCATGATAGATCCCCTCAAGTTTGTTTTTATCTGCACGCTCACAGAGCCTGTCCGTTCACAGGAACAGAAGTTTCGGGTCGCGAAAGCGCTTCACGAGCGACAGCTTCCTTCTGGTCAGCATGGCAAAGTATGCGGCTCTTCCCGAAGCGGAAGCTCCGTAATAAACGGCCGCATCCTTCGCGAGATTGCGGAAGCGCGCCGCGGCTTTCTCTTTGCTGTCGGAATTTGCGGAGAAGTCCTGTTTCAGCTCCGCATCGAGAATCGCCATCGGCCGTTTTTGCCGATGCATGTCCCGCATGAAAGCGTGATCGATATAATCCAGGAAAAGTCTCTCATCGTAACGATATGTCCTGAATACATCGAGGCGCACCGCCATGCCGCTGTTGATCGCGCCGAGTTCCTCTTCTCTGATCGCTGCCGGGTCATTCGTGCGCGCGATCCTGTTTTTGCGTAGAAGGAAGGGCGATAAGATCCCTCTCTGGTCCACGACGACGGGAAGGAAGATCTGCGCCGGATATGCCGCGCACTTATATTCCACTTCCTCGAAGTAATGTTCCGGGAAAAACGTATCGTCGTCCATGAAGATCACGACACCGGCCATTGCCGGGTCAATGCGCTCGATCAGATCGAGAGCCTTGTTGTACGCCCTGCTGAGGCCTTTGTTCCCTTCCATGTCGATGTAGAAGGCGCCGTTCGCCTCGGCCGCTTCCCTGTTCCCCAGGTCGGTCGTGCTGTTGTCGCAGACGACCGCTGTGATCTCCTTATGCGCTTTCAACGTCTCAAAGCCTTCTGTCTCTTCGAGCTTTCGATTGTATACAACGAGTATCGCGTAGGTTTTTACCATTGCTCTTCTCCGATTAACTGTTATTCTACCCGTGGAGCGCCGCCACCGGGCATGCCGGCTCTCTTACCAGCCTTCACTCTTCGCGGGGAAGCCGGCGTAATCCGTATCGGCCGCGTCAAGCAGTTCCCAGGAACCGTTCACCCGCTTCAGAACCGTAATGCTGGCATTCGGAAGACTGTTTACGACACCCGGAAATGTGTCCGCCAGCCAGAATGCCGCGGAACTGTGTGCCACGACAAGTACGGTACCGCCCTTTGACGCCGCCTCTGTCATTGCTTCATTGAACCGTGCATTGAAATCCGCCTTGGGTTCCGCGCCGAAAGGAGACACATAGCCGTCTCCCGGAAGGCTGTTCAGGTAATCGTCAATGCTCGTTTCACCGTATTCCGCTTTGACATCCGCCATCGATCTGCCTTCGACGAGACCGAGAGAGACATCATTCAGCCCCGGAAGGATCGAGAGCGTCAGATCGCTCTGTCCGCAGGTATCGAGAACGATCCCCGCCGTCTGCTGCGCTCGTCCGAGCTCACTCGCATACGCGAAATCGAAGTGGATCCCCGCTTCCTTCAGAGCGTTCCCCGCGGCGAGGACCTGGTTTTGTCCTTCTTCCGTAAGCGGCGAATCCTGGCCGCCTCCCATGAACAATCCCTGCACATTCGCTTCCGTCTCACCGTGGCGAAGCAGATAGACGATCGATGTGTTTTCCCCGGCTGCCGCGCTCGAATCTGCCGGACCACTGCCGGCTGCTGCGGTCGTATCTGCCGGATCACTGCCGGTATCACCGGACGCATCCGCCGGTCTTCTTTCGGATCCCGCGCTGTACACCAGGCCGATCAGGATGCCGACCGCCAGTACACAGACTGCCGTGCCCAGCACTATGCCGTGTTTCTTCCGGGTTTGCTTTTTTAATGATCGTTTCTTTATGGTCTGTTTATCTGTGGGTCGATTCTCCATGGTTCGATTCTCTATGGTTCGCTTCTTCTGTGCCATCTTCGCTCTCCATGTCGGGTACATTGCTGCGCAATTACACAAGAAGCCGCCGTACATTGCATGCCTTGCATACTCTGTACAGCGGCTCACGTGTATTATTCCGTGATCTCTCCGATCTCGACCAGGTAGCGATGCAGAGCATCCTTCCAGTCGGGAAGAGGCTTGAATCCGTTCTCAACCAGTTTGGATTTATCCAGACGACTGTTGAAGGGGCGCGCCGCTTTGGAAAGTCCGTATTCCGCTGTGGTGACCGGTGTAACCTTCGTATCCATGGCGGCCTGCCGATAGATCTCGCAGGTAAAGTCATACCAGGAAATATATCCGCCCTCGTTGGTTGCATGATAATATCCGTATTTTTCTGTTTCGATCATGTCAGCGAGCAGGCGGGACAGATCGAGGGTATACGTCGGTGTTCCGATCTGGTCGTTGACAACGCGTACTTCCGGATGGGTCTTGCCGACATTCACCATCGTCTTGATGAAGTTCTTGCCGTTCAGGCCGAATACCCACGCGATACGCACGATGAAAAACTTCTCGAGCGTCCCGGATACGGCAAGTTCGCCGCCGAGCTTCGACTCGCCGTAGACATTCAGCGGCGCATAGTCGGTGCAGTCCGGCTTCCAGGGCTCTGTTCCCTGTCCGTCAAAAACATAGTCCGTGCTGATATACAGCATCTTTGCGTCAAGTGCCTTCGCCGTATTCGCGATATTCTGCGTACCGTCGACATTGATTGCCTTTACCTTGGCCTGCTTGTCCTCGTCTTCCGCGAGATCAACGGCAGTCCACGCGGCACAATGGATGATCGCGTCCGGCTTTACTTCCGTAAGAGTCGCTTTCACCTTGTCCACATCGGTAATATCCAGCTGACGGTATGCCATCTTCGTAACAGCGGAACCATCGCCGACACCGCTGTACACTTCGGTAATATCACTTCCGACACCTTCGATCCCGCGTGCCGCAAGTTCGTTCATCACGTCATGACCGAGCTGGCCATTGACGCCCGTTACAAATACTTTCATGTTCATTACTCCTTCATGCCGGTGCAATATTGTCAGGGAAGCACCCTCGATCAGTCGAGTGTCTCCTTTGCTCCGTACATTTTCTCGTAATAGTTCTGGTACTCACCGCTGATGATGGTCTCCCACCATTCCTTGTTGTCGAGATACCACTGAATTGTCTTCTTGATACCGTCCTTGAACATGGTCTCCGGCAGCCAGCCAAGCTCATTGTGGATCTTGGTCGGGTCGATCGCGTATCTCTGGTCATGTCCCTGACGGTCGGTAACATGCGTGATAAGGCTTTCCGGCTTGTCGAGCGCCTCACAGATCAGCTTTACGATCTCGATGTTCTTCATCTCGTTGTGTCCGCCGATATTGTATACCTCACCGACAGTACCTTTGCGGACGATCAGATCGATCGCCTTGCAGTGGTCCTCTACATAGAGCCAGTCGCGTACATTCAGTCCCTCGCCGTAAACCGGGAGCGGCTTGTCTGCCAGCGCATTGGCGATCATCAGCGGAATCAGCTTCTCCGGGAACTGATACGGGCCGTAGTTGTTGGAGCAGCGGCTGATCGTAACAGGCAGTCCGTAGGTTCTGTGATAAGCCATAACGAGCAGATCGGCAGATGCCTTGGAGGTGCTGTACGGGCTGGAAGTATGGATCGGCGTATCTTCATGGAAGAAGAGGTCCGGACGGTCGATCGGCAGATCACCGTATACTTCATCGGTACTTACCTGATGATATCTCTGAATGCCGTACTTGCGGCAGGCATCCATCAGAACTTCCGTTCCGATGATATTGGTCTGCAGGAAGATCTCCGGATTCGCGATGGAGCGGTCTACATGAGACTCCGCGGCGAAGTTAATGACAACGTCCGGATGCTCCTCCTCGAAGAGTTTGTATACACCCTCGCGGTCACAGATATCCAGCTTTACGAAGCGGAAATTCGGTCTGTCCATAACCGGTGCCAGTGTAGACAGGTTTCCGGCATAGGTCAGCGCGTCGAGGCAGATTATTCTGTCCTCCGGATACTTGTCCAGCATGTAGAATACAAAGTTGCTTCCGATAAATCCGGCGCCGCCGGTCACGATAATGTTCATTCTTTTCTCCTTTAATCCTCTGTTAATTCATCCTCGATACGAGATATTCTATGTGATCCTTCTGTTACTTATTCAGGATATCGACATATTTGCCGTCCAGTACGTCGAGCAGATACTGTCCGTACTGGTTCTTCTTCAGCACCTCGTACTCTCTCATGACGTCCTCGCGGGTGATCCAGCCGTTCAGATAAGCGATCTCCTCGATGCAGGCGATCTTTCTGTGCTGGTGCTGCTCCATCGTCTTCACGAAGTTGGTCGCGTCGGCAAGGCTCTCATGCGTTCCGGTATCGAGCCAGGTGAAGCCCTGTCCGAGAAGCTCAACGTTGAGCGATTCATCCTCCAGGTAGATGCGGTTCAGATCGGTGATCTCGAGCTCGCCTCTCGCGGACGGCTTCAGATTCTTCGCGTATTCCACAACGCGGTTGTCGTAGAAGTACAGACCGGTCACACAGTAGTTGCTCTTCGGCTTTGCCGGTTTCTCTTCAATGGAGATCGCGCGTCCGTTTTTATCAAATTCAACGATACCGAATCGCTCCGGATCATCTACGTAATAACCGAATACAGTCGCGCCCTTACCGTTCTCCGCATTCTCAACGGCGGCTTTCAGTCTCTTCTTGAGGCCGTGACCCGCAAAAATATTGTCGCCCAGAACCATGGCAACGGTATCATCACCGATGAAATCCGCGCCGATAATGAACGCCTGTGCCAGTCCGTCCGGTGACGGCTGTACCTTGTACTGCAGATTGATGCCGAACTGATGGCCGTCTCCCAGCAGCTCCTCAAAGCGCGGGGTGTCCGCCGGTGTCGAGATCAGCAGAATATCACGGATACCCGCATTCATCAGTACAGACAGCGGATAATAGATCATCGGTTTATCATAGACCGGAAGCAGCTGCTTGGATGTAACCTTTGTCAGCGGATACAGACGTGTGCCAGATCCACCGGCCAGAATAATTCCCTTCATAATTTCCTCCTATATCGATTACGATAATAACTACCCTGTGAAGCAGTGTTTGTACGGAGAGCCGTGCTGCATTCTCCCCGGTTAATATTTTCGTAACTTATATCATACAATATTTTCATCGTTTCTTCAAGACTGCCGCCAGAATCCCCGCTCTCCAGCGGATCATCTGCGCCGCGCCGGCGTGTTTCGTATCGGTGGCATTCTCTCCATGCCTCCTGTACAGGAGAAGCGGTTCCCGGATCAGCTCCGTTCTTCCGTACTTTTCCGCCATCAGACCGATCCACTGATCGTGCATCGGGATCTCCTTCGGGAACGGCAGAATATGCGGAAGAAGCGCCCTTCGAAATGCCATACAGCATCCGATATAGGTATTCTTCAGAATATTTTCCTTCATGCCGGTCCTGCATCCGCGAAAGGCAAAAAACGTCTGTCCGCTGTCCGCAAGCGAGGCATCCACGATCTTCGCGTCATGCATCACCGCGAGCGTCCGCTCTCCCTCCCGGTTCCGGAAGGCTTCCTTCACGCGCTCCACCTTACCGGGAAGCCAGACATCATCCTGGTCCGCGAGAAAAATATATTCGCCCCGGCAGTTCCTGATCGCGTTCTCGAAATTCGCGATCACGCCGTTTCCCGGACCGTCGAGCAGCCGGATCCTCGGATCTTCATACCGCCGGATGATCGCTTCCGTCCCATCCGTTGACGGATCCAGAGAGATCACCAGCTCGTCGGTATCCGTGAGCTGCGAAAGGATCGAATCGATCTGTTCCCCGATATATTTCTCTCCGTTCCATGCGGCCATAGCGACCGAGACCTGCGGACGGGGAACGCTCTCAACCGGAAGAAATTTCGCAAGCGTCTCGCGGAAGCTTTCCTCCGTGAAATACTTTTCGTACAGATCGCGCGCGTTCCGGTGCATATCCATATTTCCCGCGGCGGCGATCACCGCGTCGGCAGCTGCTTCCACGTTGTCACGATCGAGCAGGATGCCGGCATCCGCATCACGAATCAGTTTTTCGGTATCTCCCCGGATCGTGTTGATGAGCGGAAGGCCTTCCGCCAGGTAGTCGAGCGACTTCATCGTCAGCCCGACGCGCACGCTTTCGACCATCACGTTGAGCCCAAAATCGCAGTCTCCGAGGATCTTCCTCTTCTTCACGTCATCATAGACCGTGCTGTGCCATACAACATCGATTTCTTTCTTCCTGACTTCATCGAGAAAGAGATCTCTGCTCTCCCCGTCACCGATCACGTGGAGCTGTACGCGCTTCTTCTCCCGGATCTTCGCCAGAAGGTCCGCAATCAGTTTGATATCGATGATATGATTGATACTTCCCAGATACGCGATCCGAATGATCCCCTCGTCCGCATGCGGGAGAAAAACGGGTCTCTCGGTCCAGCCGCGGAACCAGTACAGCGTATGCGTTTTGTCCATCGGAAGATCGACCAGCTCCTGATACAGGCCGCACTCGGTAAAGATCAGGTCCGCGGATCCGATATAATCATCCCTCTCGCGCCGCCAGGTCTGTATCGCCGGCAGCTTTTCCGCAAAACTGAGCGGGAGCGATTCGGGCCAGAGATCGATCAGATCGACCACGAGCTTTGCCTGATGCTTTGCCGCCTGAACGGCGGCGGCCTTCATCAGCGAATTCGCGGGAATGCAGACATAGAGGAGATCAAACTCCATCGTGTCGAGCGTTTTTTCCGCCAGACGCGAAAAATCCCGGATCGATTTCAATCTTCCGGGAGAAATATTCCGACGGTACGGAGCCATGTGCAGATACACATGGTTCCGTGCGGTCCGTCTGATATTTGTTTTTGTCCGGTGATCGAAGTCCGATTCGATATAGGTGACATTCCATCCGGAATCTTCCAGATAACGTCCGACGGCTTCCGCCCGGCTCTCATATGTAGATGAATGTGTCAGAATAACAGCTTTCATGCAATTCCTGTCTCAGTTTTTATCTTCCTGTGAGCTCTTGTTCATCTGATCGCTGGTCTCCTTGGAAAAGCCTTCGGTGCTTTCCTTCTGGAAAACCGTGCGGATCGTCAGAAGAGCGATCTTGAAGTCAAGAAGCGTGGACTGCTTTTCGATATACATCATATCCAGCAGAAGCTTGTCTCTGGCGGATGTGTTGTATTTGCCGAATACCTGCGCGTAACCGGTGAGGCCTCCCTTTACGGACATGCGGTAGCGGAACTCCGGGAGCTCCTTCATATAAAGAGCCACCGTCTCGAGACGCTCCGGTCTCGGTCCCACAAAGCTCATCTCGCCCTTCAGGATGTTGATGAACTGCGGTACCTCGTCCATCCGCGTGCTGCGGATGATCCTGCCGACCTTTGTGATACGCGGGTCGCCGGATGTTGATGGGATCATGCCGTTTTTCTCGGCATCCACGATCATGCTCCGGAACTTGAGAATATCAAAGACCTTCCCGCCCTTGGTATACCGTTTCTGCTTGTAGAACACGGGACCGCCGTCCTCTGCCTTGATCGCGATCGCGGTGATCAGAAGAAGCGGTGACAGAAGGATCAGGAAAAACAGAGAGAAGACAATATCAAGAATCCTCTTGATGGTCTGCTTCCGCTTGTTTTCATAGACGTACTCGTACTTCATCAGCGGTGTGTCGAGCAGATGCTTCGGCTCACAGCCAAGGTCGAGAATATCCTCGATCCGCGGAGTAAAGTAGAAATTCTTCAGCTGCTCCAGGCAGATCGTAGTGCAGCGTGAGCGGGCAGCACCGCTGACATCGTACATGATGACCGTTTCGACGCCCTGCAGTCTCTGCAGAAAGACCTCTTCATCGATCGTTTCCTTTTCGGTGTACAGGATATCGAAAAGGTGACGGTACTTCTTCATCAGACGCTGTTCAAAGTTGACGGTGTCCTCGTAGCTGTGCTCCGTACCGTAGAGGACGATCGTCTTCTGCGCCGGCACATGCTTCATAAAATACCGCTTGCTGAAAAGCGTAATGGCGACCGTGCCGAGAAGCTGAATGACAACGATCGTCGCGCCGGGAAGGATATCCACGTACTGATTGTAGATCAGCAGACACTCGATATACAGCAGCAGATCCGCCGCCGCAAAGGAGATGAACTGCGAAAAAGCGATCTCTCCGATGTCCGTTGACGCGATACGGAATGCCTTATACACACTGCAGAGCCAGTTGTAAATGATGTAGAACAACAGAATACTGAACAGTGCACCGATGACCTTATAGGTCTGAAAAACAAAATTGTTATACAACCTGAGCCAGATAAACGCGAACCATGCGGTATTCCATAGCCGCAGGATCAATCGGGCTGTATGCGTAACTCGCTTATTTTCCATAAACGCTCCTGCCGGGTCTCAAATCATAAACTCAAGACGGTCAATCAACACGAACTCACCTTTAATAGGTTTCCTCAGAATAGCTGTCGTTGTCGGAAGATCCGTCGTCGGAAGATCCATCATCATAGTAGGTTTCCTCGGAATAACTATCGTCGTAGGAACCGTCGTCGTAGGAACCGCCGTCATAGGAAGATCCGTCATAGTAAGAGGTGTCATCGTAATAGGTATCACCGCTGCCGTCGGAACCGTAATTATATCTGCTTGCCTGCGACTCATCGATCGGTGTGCCGTAGATATAGTTCTGGATATACTGCGCGTTCATCGAAAGGTCCGGCACAAGGACGGACATGCCTTCGATCGTCTCCGGGCTGTAATAATTATCCACCGGAATCCTGTAGCTCTCCATCGTGGTGATCTTATTGACGTAGATCGTCTTCGCAATGCTGAGCAGCTCGGAAGTCTCCATATCTGTGGACAGATTCGGGAAAATGGCATTTGCGGCCGCGATCAGCTTCGGCAGATCAAGCTGCAGAGCCTGCTTGAAGGCAGCCTGAATAACCTTTCTCTGTCTCTCGGTACGATCCCAGTCGGAGTTGCCGATGTAACGCATACGGGAATATGCCAGTGCCTGCTGCGGGGCAAGCCAGGACGGATTGTCCGCTGTGCCCGGCTGAATCGCCCAGGTTCCGTCATTTCCATACTCTTCCTGGTCCTCCCAGGCACCGCCGTTCAGATAATCCGCCTCTTCCTGGGTGATCTCCAGCGGGATCGGTCCGATGACCGCAAGCGAGTTGACGAAGCCATCGAAATCCACTTCCACATTGCCGTCCACATGGATGCCGAAGTTCTGCTCGATCGTCTGGTCAAGCAGTTCCATGCCGCCGAACATATACGCGGAATTGATACGGTTCGCGCTGTATCCGGGGATCTGCACGTACATATCACGCATGAAGGATGTCAGTGTGATCGTTTTTTCATTGCAGTTGATGCTGCAGAGGATCATGGAATCGGAACGTGCTCTGTCCTCGCCCTCCGCCTCTCTTCGATCCTGTCCGATCAGCAGAATGTTTTTGACGCCGTCCTGCTCCATCAGCTCAATGCCGTCCGCGTTGAAATCGACATCCTGCGCTGATAAGGTGTCCGGTTCGGTAGCATCCTGTACAAAGGTCTCCTCCGATGCCGCGATGACGGAAGTCGGTGTAGTATTTACCTTGTGGACCTTTCCGATCGTGGAATTGAGCTTCAGCAGTCCAAGAACCGCTACTGCCGCAAGAATGGCGATCAGGAAGACAAGAATGGCGATCGCTCTTCTCCTTCTTCTCATGCGCGCTTTGCGCGACATACGCTTTTTTCCGGTTCTGCGAGCCCCGGATTCATTTTCACGCGAGGGTCTGCGCGTTCCTGAAGATCTGGTATCATTTGTGCTCATGTCTATACTCCTCAACCTTATCCGAATTTTGTATTCTATGTCCCAATGGGGCTTACGGAGCGGGCCTTTTCCCTGTCCCGGACCTTTGCTTTCATAAAAAACTAACACATAATCTTTCAGATTATATCATCATGCATCAAATATTGCAAGTTTTGCCACTTTTGCGCGAATTCTCTGCAAAGCATTATCCACGGATTTCGGCGTTTTTTCGAGGATCTGCGCGATCTGCGCATAGTTGCGGCCCTCCATATACAGATCCAGCACACGGTTTTCCATGGGGCTCAGGGAGTCCCTGATCTTACCTGTAATGATCTGCATGTTCTCGTTGCCGAGGACGATATTCTCCGGGCTGTCCGCCATACCGAGCCGCGAATCCTCCTGCATCTCTTCAAGCTCTGTAATAGAGATCGATGTATTCAGGACCCTGTGCTTCTGCCGGCCCGAGGCTTCGATCGCGCTGTACATCTGCCGCAGGACAAGAAGCCTCGCGAAGGTCTGAAAGGATGCCCCCTTCTCCGGATCATATTCCCGAACCGCCTTCAACAGTCCCAGCATCCCCTCCTGGATCAGATCCTCCCGGTCTCCACCCGCCAGGTATAATTCCCCCGCGAGATTGCGTACTGTCTTCTTGTACCGGCGCAGAAGGATCTCCTCCACTTCGGCATTTCCGTTCCTGTATTCCCGAAAGAGCTGCTCATCCGTCAGCCCTTCGATCGCGTCTTTCTTTTTTCCCATCCGGCTGCTGCTCCCCTTATCCGATCAACCGCGCTGTCTGACGACCTCAAAGGCAAAAACACCTGCCGCTACGGACGCGTTCAACGAATCGATATCGCCTTTCATCGGGATCGACGCGGTGAAATCACATTTTTCGCGGATCAGACGGCTAACGCCCTCTCCCTCGTTGCCGATCACGATGCCGATCGGTCCCTTCATATCCAGATCAAAGAACCTGGTGCCTCCCATGTCGGCACAAACGAACCACAGTCCCTTCTCTTTCAGCTCATCGATCACATTACCCAGATTGGTGACCTTGGCAACCGGCGTATAGTTGATCGCGCCGGCAGATGCCTTGGCTACGGTTGCCGTCAGGCCCACTGCGCGATGCTTGGTGATGATGACGCCGTGCGCGCCGGCCAGATTGGCTGTACGAATGATCGCGCCCAGATTATGCGGATCTTCAATGCCGTCCAGAAGGAAGAGAAACGGTTTTTCTCCTTTTTCTTCCGCCTTTTTCAGAATTGCTTCTACCGTCGAATATTCGTAAGAAGCAACCGCTGCGATGACACCCTGGTGAACACCCGTCTCCGACATCTGATCAAGCCGTTCTTTATCAACATAATTGATGACGCTTCCCGCCTTCTTCGCCTCGCGAAGGATCGTGGAGATCGGTCCGTCATGCAGGTCGGCCTGCACATAGATCTTGTCGACGGTCCGTCCGGAACGAAACGCTTCCAAAACGGCATTTCTGCCTTCGATGCGGTTTTCGTTCTCCCGAATCTCGGCGGGATCACCCTCTGCGCGGCGCGCTGTTCCGGCACCTTCCTGTTCCCTCCGGAATTTTTTTCCCTTCTCATGGCGTTCCGCCGCCCCGCTTCTTGAGTCACCCGGGTTTTTCCGCGTGTTTTTTCTTCCTTCCGATCTGCTTCTGCCTGTATTGGAATTGGGGTCGTGCTTACGAATATTACGCATTGAAAATTCTCCTTTTAAGTATGACAAAAGGGCCGTCGAATTCGACAGCCCCGTTATTTACATGTTTTCAGTGCCCTTCAGGCCTTCCGTGATCAGCTCCGTCATGCGTTCGGTATCCCCTTTCAGATAGAGATAGCCCATTACTGCCTCAAATCCGGTTGCACGTCTGTAATCCTGAATTCCCGCGTTTTTTGCTTTGGTATTGGCCTTGGCGTTTCTGCCCCTGTGATAGATATGCGCCTCTTCTTCCGTAAGCATCGGCTCGATCACACGGATCATCGCGGATTGTCTGGCAGCGTTCACCAGCTCCGTGGCCTTTCTGTGAAGCTTATTGACCGGCATATCACACTCCCGGACGACTTTGGTACGGATGACGAGTTCGTAGATCGCGTCTCCGATGTAGGCCAGGGTAAGCGGGGAATACTGACTTACACTCTTTTCCATTTTACTCCTTCACGGGTATCCTTCAATTCGATGCCCATTGCCAGAAGTTCATCGCGGATCGCGTCGGCTCTTGCAAAATCCTTTGCCTTGCGGGCAGCCTGACGCTCTTCGATCTTTGCCTCGACTTCCGCGTCAAGATCCGCTTCTTTGGCGCGAACGACCTTCAGACCGAGGATATCGGTCAGATCCAGGATCTCTTTCTTCACGGCAGCCGCAAACGCTTTCGTCGAGACTTCCGTCTCATCCGCAGCCTGTGCCTTTCCGACAACTTCCGTATTGGCAAACTTTACAAGGTTGAAGACGGCAGCAATAGCATCCGCGGTATTCAGATCATCATCCATTGCGTCCTCGAACTGTTTGCGGAACTGCTTCATCTCTTCGAGCTTTTCGTTTTCCCGGGCGGTCAGTTCACCGTCCGCACCGCTCTTTTCCGTGTCCGCAAGGCGGTCAACGGCGTTAATAATACGCTCCAGAGAATTTTTGGAGGATTCCATGATCTCTCTGCTGAAGTTCAGCGGGCTTCTGTAATGCGCGGAAAGCATGAAGTAGCGGAGGATCGCCGGATCATACTGCGCGGTAATGTCTCTTACGGTAAAGAAGTTTCCGAGAGATTTACTCATCTTCACACCGTCGATGTTGAGAAACGCATTGTGCAGCCAGTAATTTGCGAACGGAACACCGTTTGCGCACTCGGACTGCGCGATCTCATTTTCATGATGCGGGAAGATCAGATCCTCACCGCCCGCATGGATATCGATCGAATCGCCGAGATATCTCTTGGACATGACAGAGCACTCGATGTGCCAGCCCGGACGGCCGTCGCCCCACGGGGACTCCCAGTACGGCTCCCCTTCCTTCTTCGGCTTCCAGAGCACAAAATCGAGCGGATCATGCTTCTCATCCTCACCGGAAACGAGCAGATCACGAAGACCGGAACGCATGTTGTCCAGATCCTTGTGCGAGAGCTTTCCGTACTCCTTATCCGATCTGGTGGCGAAGTACACGGTGCCGTTCTCCACATAGGCGTGGCCGCCGTCGATCAGCGTCTGAATCATATCGATCATTCCGCTGATCTCCTGTGTCGCCTGCGGATGAGTCGTTGCCGGACGGACATTCATATCCGCCATATCCTTCTTGCACTCGGCGATGTAGCGGGTAGAGATCTCCTCCGAGGAAACGCCCTCTTCATTCGCTTTTTTGATGATCTTGTCATCGACATCGGTGAAATTGGATACATAGTTTACTTCGTATCCTTTGTATTCCATATAACGGCGGGCTGTATCGAATACGATCATCGGACGCGCGTTGCCGATATGGATCAGATTGTAAACGGTCGGTCCGCATACATACATGCTGACCTTACCCGGTACGATCGGCTTAAATTCTTCTTTTCTCTTTGAAAGCGTGTTGTAAAACCTCATGAATATTCTCCTTGCATTATCACATGATCAATGTCCGGGACAGCCGTCCCGAAACAGTTGTTATCGTGCATTTTGCCGCAGCTTACTGTCTGGGACAGCCGCCGCAGCCCTCACAGCCGCCGCAGCCGTTTCCGGCCGTTCTGTCATCAAAGGTGTCCAGTACCTGCTGAAGCAGGCAGACAGCCTGCGCGGCAATTCCTTCACCGCTTCCCGTAAAGCCGAGTCCTTCCTCGGTCGTTGCCTTGATATTGACCTGGTCCGTCGACAGGTGCAGCGCGTTTGCTACGTTTTCTGCCATCCGGTCCAGATACGGTCTCAGCTTGGGACGCTGCGCGATGATCGTACAATCGATGTTTTCGATCAGATACATCTTCTCGTCGAGCATCTCTCCCGTTCTTTCAAGCAGACGGAGACTGGATGCCCCTTCATACGCCGGATCGGTGTCCGGAAAGTGATAGCCGATATCCTTAAGCGCGGCGGCTCCCAGAAGCGCGTCCATGATCGCGTGCAGCGCGACGTCCGCGTCGGAATGACCGAGAAGTCCCTTCTCATAAGGAATCTCCACACCTCCGAGGATCAGTTTTCTGCCCTCCGTGAGCCGGTGCACATCATAACCGGTTCCGATTCTCATAAAAATTCTCCTTTATGGGCAACTACAGAATGAAAATTCCTGATGGAATTTTCCTGCCTTTGCGCGCGCGCTTCGGTATGCGCGCGCAAACTTCCCTTCGGGAAGCACGCCCTTCGGGCTGGGCAACTACAGAATGAAAAT
>Ga0326511_10000788_pt1 | contig 27437 bp, 49 predicted proteins | sample 0_2496_0518_D_FD_203701 | JGI IMG/M metagenome (GOLD analysis project Ga0326511, IMG submission 203701) | Bovine rumen microbial communities from UC Davis, California, United States - 0_2496_0518 | ecosystem: Host-associated > Mammals > Digestive system > Stomach > Rumen | place: USA...
GGGGGCAGAGAATTGGGCTCTTTTGTAGAACTCCATCCCGAACCTGTACCCAAAGGTCTGATTTGCTCGAATTGATCGATTGTCTCCTTGTGGAACTCTGCGCATTTCCCGTCCCTGAGTTGCAGAACCTTGTCTCTCCACTTCGGTGGCGAGGGTGGTATGTTCCATGCTTGAGCCTCTTGCTGTCCGTACAGCCGAGGCTCCAGTCTTCCTTGATGTTCCACCAAATATACCCCTTGGCGAACTCCTGATGGGGTAATTTCCGTCCGTCGTCGTACTTCCATTGGTGGTCGCTGAGAGTTTTCCCGTATTGTCTCTTCTGTACCCCCCCCGCACGGATGGCCTTGATGGCTTCTATCCAACGGCGTTTGACGTGAGGGAAATCCTGTATTTCCTTCAATTTCTGCTTGTGCGAGGACATCGGGCAGAGAATACAGCCGATGCGCTTGTAGCCTTTGTCGTACAACTCGCAGTGCGGTGCGTGGACAACCTCGTTGAGGAAGTACCACACATCTTTCTCCGTCCAGTCGAAGATGGGGGAAATCAAGATGGAATCCTTTCCGCCAATACACCTCACCTCATTCTCTTTCATCATAGAGAACTCATCCTCGTTGATTTTCACTTTCTCCCTTTTCAGCCGACGGGACAATATCCCCTCTTTTCTCTTGAGTTCCGCCTCCTGCCACTCATAGAACTGGTCTAAGTCACCGCTGAACTTCTTGCTGGAAACCTCAACTTCATGCCGTTTGGCTCGTCTTATACTTTCCTCACTGCGGATGCCTATCAGCGTCACCTTGCCAGCACCCGCCGTTTCCTTGAAGTCTGCACAACACCACCGAATGCGCATTGATGGAAGAATGCCTCTCTGCACCGCCCTGTCGTAGATACTCCATTCGGGTGCTTTCTCAACCACATCGGGGTATTCCCTGCGCTTGAACCTTATGACCTGCGGAGGGTCAACACTTGTCCAGTTGATGTGAGCCCTGAATCTCACTCCTGCCATTTTCGCCACATAATACAGGGCTTGGCTGTCCTTGCCTGCTGAGAAAGCCAGAAAGAACCCATCCTCCTTGTCGTATCTGAGTGCAAGCCTTTCTGCTTTCCTCAGTAGTTCAACAGAGTGTAATAGTTTGTTTTTCAACACTTTGTGATTACCCCCCTATTACCAAAAGGGTATCTTCCAAAGAAATGTCAATGTCCTGCGCTTTCATTCTATATCGAAATTCAATTTTAGTTGTTCAACTTCGCTTTCACATCGCATCACAGCGATGTCATAAAACTCTTTTTCTTTCTCTATGCCAACGAAACGCCTGTGTTCACGCTTACAGGCGACACCAGTCGAACCGCAGCCCATGAAGCAGTCAAGAACTATGTCTCCATCATTTGTGAACGTGCGGATAAGCCACCTCAGTAAGTCAATAGGTTTCTCGGTCGGGTGGAATGTTCGTTTGCTCGGATGCTGTTTCGCTATGCTTATGATGCTTGTCGGGTATTTCTCGTCAGACATAACGGTAGGTGTGTTATAGTAACGGCCATAATTCCTGTTGGTTGGAATAGAATCAACACCGACATTCTTCCCTCTTTGGTGATTACGCCTATGAGGGTCGCACCTCGACATTTGCGGATTGTATGTCGGTCTTTGCTTATAGAACACGCATATATCTTCATGACGGCGAAGTGGCATCTTCTTTGCGTTAAGGAAGCCTGTCACAAGACGCTTGTCCCATACAAGGTTGTACCGCCACATCTTTGGATTGCTCGTCATTAGTTTCGCTGTGAACATGCCTTGACCGAACACAACAATAACACCGTTTGGCTTGATGATTCTCTCCCATTGCTCCCACAAGGAATCAAACGGCACGGCAATGTCCCATTTCGCGTTTGGATTGCCTTTGTGAAGCACTCCATAGGGAGGGTCTGTGAGTATCATGTCAACGCTTCTGTCTGGAATATCCCTCATCAGTTCCAGGCAATTTCCGTACAGCAGATCTGGTCGTTGTTTTGTTTCCATTTAATCAAAGAGCCTTAGTTGTTTCACTATGCGTCCGTCCTTCAAGGTGTACTCACCGAGACATTCACGCTTGAACCGTTCATCTGCAAGACGGAAGTATTCTGCATCTATCTCGCATCCGTAGAAATCAAAGCCCAACTTATAACAGGCAATCCTCGACGGGGCACTGCCAAGATGTGAGTCGAATATGACATCACCTTTGCTGGCGAAAGTGCGCAGAAGGTACTCGTAGAGTTTCACGTTTTTCGCCGTAGGATGAAACTTCGCCTTGTCAGCATCACCGCCTCTATTTGCAAGCCTGATCATCTTCGCTGGCTTGTCGAAGGAAGTCCAAGCAAACTCGCATTGGCTGAAATTCTCCCACACCTGTTCCTTGTCCCAACAGACGAAGCATCGGCATGGTGGAAGTTCAAAATAATTACCTCCCCATATTATCTGGTTCTTCGACACTCTGAAAAGTTCATCAAAATACTCTTTCGGTGGTCTGAAATCCCACCTGTGGATATTTCCCCTGTTAAGACTCCTGTTCTTCAGCTTGCCCCGTCCGTGGGTGCTTTTTGCAGGGAGGCCGTAAGGAGGGTCAACAATGGCTATGTCAAACCGCTTGTCTGGAAGGCCTTTCATGTACTCCAGGCAATCCATATTATAAACCTCGCTTATCGCCATATAAACACCTCCTATTTTTTTGTTGATGATAACGCCTCGACCTCAGACTTGAGGTATGATAACTCTTTCTTCATTTCTCGAAGATTAACCCAGGATTGGCTCATCCAATCATCCATTGGTGTACCTGTCAACATTAGAATTGGTTCAAACCTTAAATCAGGTCTATGTTGAATCATATCAAACATAGCAAAAATGAAGTTTTCATAACTACTTATCTTCTTCTGCATTTCGCAGATTGCGTTCACGTCCGTTTTGGTCAGACGGCTCTTGTTTTTCCGTTTCTTGCTCATATCTCCAGAATTTGTTTGAAGTATTCTTTGCATCTAAAACCCTTGCGAGGCTCGAAATCCGCGAAATCAGTCGTTTCAAACACCATCTTTTTGTTTACCCATCTGGCCATGTCTAACTGCCACATGGGTATTTGGGTGTTTACCTCGTCGGGGTTTCTGTACGGCTGCGCATACGGGTATATGGCATTGCCTTTGTGCTGGGCGCGTATGGCGTGGTTTCGTTCCCACCAATAATGCACTCTTTCGTAACATTCTTTGAAGTTCGTCCCCCCCCCACCAATCATTGTGTAAAGGAAATATTGACCTTTATACCCGTGTGAGTTTATCATTTGCATCGCCCTCTCACACTCTTCAATCTGGGCGCGGGTATCACACCCAAAGCGGATTCGGTTATCAATCCATTTCATACGTGCCAACAGCCGGGCAAAATCGTCTGTCATTAACCTTGCATCCAATGCCTGGTTAAAATCAATCTTGTACCCTTTGGCAATTATCTTTTCCATCTGGGCAATGGCGTACTCGCCAGCGGCCAATATGTTATTATCCATCAACACCAACTTGTTTCTGCCCTCGATGGCGATGTCGTCAACGTCAATATAGGGATGTATGACACCCTCTTTCCGCGGAACGACACACCACTTGCACTTATTCGGGCAACCACGCGTCAGGAACCCGTATGCGGTATCTTTCGGCAGGTTCGGGAAGATGGAGTAATCGGGCTGCAGGCGGTCAATATCTGTCGGCAACTTGGAATGAATGTCATAGCCAGTGCCACCGAATATTATCTTGTCCGCATGGTATTCAAGACGGTTGAAATCAGGCGTGAAATTGAATATCTTGGAGGCGTATATCACGTCATATTCACCGAAGATGGGTTGCGCCCACTCCACATCGTCGCCTCGCTCCTTATGCCATCTTGCAAGTTTTCCGAGTGCGAGGTTAGGATATATTGTCGCTCCCCACTTCTTCTTTTTCGTATGACCGTCAACATCAATTAGTCCTACTTTCATGTTTTGTTGATATCATTGATCCTGAAACTCATCACTATCTCACGGGAGACATTCTTCGATTCCATGTACTCCGCTATATTCTTGCAATGAACGTTGTCCTTGAACACGGGGAGAACGGCGTATAAAAACATCTTGTGATGCAATCGGAGACGATCAAACCATTTCAAGGCGCACTCATAACTGAAACACTGGGCGGTTCTGGAAGTCCTGCAAGTCCTCACCCTGTTACTGCTATCTATGTCCTTGAAATAAAACGTCTCACCACTTTGCTTGTGCGTGCATGTTATCATGAACGATTCAAGCATGAGGTAATTGAAGATGTTGAGGTAAACGGGACGCACGACCAGTATGTCCTTCTGCTTGATGAGGATTGTCTTCTTTGTCTCTTCCGCGCTATCCTTTGCAAGCGTTATGAAGACTTCATCCATGTCTGTCGAAAACTCAGCGGCTCCGTTGTCGAAGTGCGTGAAATAATCAGCACTTAAACCGTTCCAACGCTCTATGGTATAGAACAGGCTTTTTTGGAATGTGGTGAAGAACGAGTCGAGGGACACGAGGTTATAATGCGAGCCTGGATAGTCCTTCTTGATCCTTTCCTCGATAAACTCATGAACTTCTTCTTCCTTGCCGAATTGATACGCCTCTGTGCTATTGACAGTGTATTCAACCCTTTCCTTTCTCCACCATTTCCCCTTTCTGAAACCTTTCACAAAACGGATTATACTGCATCCACTTGTCCTTTCAGTGAAAAAGATGATTCTTTCATTGTCCATGACTTTCCTCCTCAATTATTTTGATGTCATTCTCTGTGAAATCAGGATTGTTGTTCGTAGCGGCATCCAAGCACTCCTGTATGTATTCTCCATTACCGAACTTCATGGCCATCTTGTCAAAAGCCGCTTTCGTTGCCGTTGTGTTGAGGTCTATTGGAGTGCCTTTGTAAATCATATCCGATACCCTTTCCCACGCTGAACGGACATCCGCCACATAGTAGTCAGAGAAATCTGCGGTGTAGTCCCTGCCATAGGTCTTCCTTGAATAATCCATAATCGCCTCGAAGTGCTGGACGCTCATTTCAAGCAATACCCTGGCGGTTTCCATGTAGGAAACTATGTTGCTTTCTTTGTAGCGATGCTTGTCGAGGATAGACTTGATGGTTATACGGAAAAGAGTCACGTCATCATTGGCGGCGTCCACCACTTTGTCCGAGTAGTCGTCCCAGAAAGACTTGTCTTTCATGATGGAGCGTATCACACACTCACGGCGGCGCATGAGCGTCATGGCGTGGTTGACATCGTGCTTGACTTTCTGCCTGTATATGTCACTGCGTTCTATCAGATACAGATATGCCGAGCGCATCTCGTTGAAGGCGGCCATCACGCTCAGACCTATCCCGAAATCAACAATCTTGGCGGTGTGCCTCAGCCCCTCAAGGTCACGTTCGCCGTAGTAGTACACCCTCCTCATAGCCCCATCTTGTCAGCGTAGAAACGGTAGTTGCGTTCCTCTACAGGTCTGTCACTCTCGAAATACCGCGCGCCTGCATGCCACCGCTTGAAGCACTCAGCGCAGAATAAGAGGTTGAGAACCGCCACGTAGTAGCAGGTCTCATCACCATTTATCTCCTCGTTGCAGTGGTCGCACAGGAGGAATCCGCCGCCAAGCACCTCAATGTGGTGGAAGCCTTTCAGCGGACCAGAGTCAATCACTCCGCAGTCGGAGACACCTCCACCGCCACCCATGCCTGCGGATAGGAACTCACTGCCCTTGCCCTCGATAACGAGGAATTTGCTGTTAAATCTCTTTGCCATAGTAGTTGTGTTTTATTTATCGCTCAATCTTATCATTATCTTCACGGGTTCATCCGTCCACTTCATTTCTGGCAGCCTCATGCCCTCCGATTCCATGAGCATGAGCAGTGACGACACGCATCCCATGCTCTGCCCAAGCCACACACCGAGCCTCTCGTCACGATCGGGCGGTGATGTGAACACCCTCAGCTGTCCCGCCCTCGACGAGGCCAGCCATATACTCTTGCTCCAGTCCATAGGCTTACCATCCGAAAAGATTAGTCTGCACTTTCACGTCTTTCTTCGGATAGAAAAGGTTCTCGAACATCAAGTCCATACAGTTGACCACGATGCTGTTTCCGAAGAGCTTGTAGAGAGCGGAATTGCTCAGCACCTGCTCCTCAACCTCCATCCCATTGCGCATGACCCTTCGCCTGGCCATCATCTTGTCAATGTCGCTGTCACGCACATTCATAAGTCTGCCGCATTCTCTTACCGTCAACTTCCTTATCCTCAGCCTGACGGGTGTGATGTCATCGAGGAAGGTGTTGATTTCGTCCTCGCTTGCGCTGATGAGCCTGTACTGCTCGGCCTTTGCCAGAACGAAGTCAACCACGGACTGCTCCTCCACAGAGAAGTAGTCGCTCCATCCGTCCAGCAACTCGCCGAGGCTATTGACGAAGTTCTCGGAGAGGACATTCCTGCCCTCCTCCTCCATGTCCGCCTTCTCCTGGCTCGTCAGCTTCCATATCTCCGCAGCCTTCTCTCTCACCTCGTCCGCGCCGTGTTCTCTCTTCAGCCGCCTGTAGCCGATGCGCCACAGGACGTACAATCTTGTCTTTCCGCTCTTACGCATAATAGTCTTGTTTTTGTTAAAGTTATCTACATTCACACATGTGGAAGCATCGTTGTTCTCAGACCTCAAAGCCCTGCTCACCCCACACAGTGCACCTCTAAAAAAAAGCGTCTGTGGTCGATGTGTAAAGACCACCGCCAACGGGTATCTTCCTGCCTTTGAACATCACTTCCAATTTGTTCACGTCTCTTGCCATACCATCACTTTTTGCAGGAGGTTGTTGCTCTGGCAGTGTATGAGTGTGCATACCCCTTTCGGGTCCAGCACCTCCTTGGCCAGCCTGTGCCAGCCTTGTATCTCCAGCCGCCCCCCCTTATTATTTTATTCCTCATAATACGCTATATTGTAGTCGCTCTGCTCCGCCATGAGCGTTGGCGATGGTCCCATGACTCCGTGAATCCTCCTGTATGCAGGGTGGTTGCGCCTGATGTCCCGCCCCCCCTGCCGCCGAAACGGAGATTCCCGTGGAAGTAGCCGCAGAACACCTGTAGGCTGTCATCCACCGCCGCCACCTCTGACATGTATATTGTAACCTCTCTCATTCCAAATACTCGACAATCAAGTTGTCCTTGCTGATGAACGTAGTCACAGCCCTTGCAGTTCGGTCGTCACCCGGGTAGGCGTACTTGTAGCGGAACTTGCACATGCCGCTGTCGTCGCCGTAAGCCCTGCGCACCATCTTGCCCTCTTCCGTCCTGCCTCTGAGCAGGGGTTGCGCGTCATACCTCATAGACAATTAGCGCCATGTAATCTTTCTGCAAACTCGTTATGCTGTTGCAGATACGGTCTCTTACCTCCACATTTCGGAAATGCCTTGCCGTCTTCCACGCGCCATCGCTCCGCGTCCGAATGGCACAGCTCAATGCTTCAACTCTCCTCATAATACCAAACATTGTGCGGGCATTTGTAGTCCGTCGCCCTCAAAGCAGGGGATGAGTCTTTCCTGAGCATCCTGTCCATCCGCCATGATACGGTCTCCCATTCCATCCGGTGGTTCAAGGCGGTTGTCACCCCCATCAACTCACACTTCCTCATAGACAAGCACCTTTGCTGTGTGTCCCCCCCCCCCTGTGCGGTGTTGCAGGTAGGGGCGATGCCTCTGACGGAATAGACCCTTCCGCTTGTCGGACTGCTCCAGTTTCCCGTCTCGACGATATTGAAAAGCTCAATGACCTCATGTTTCATCATACACCATGACTCCTGTCGCTCCCCAGTCGTTCGTGTAAACGAAATTCACCCCCCCCTGTTTTCCAGTACTGCGCCTTGATGGTTCTCGCCACGCCGGGGTACTCGGGATTCAGTTCTTTGTTATGTCTCTTCATACACGCTCACGAAATACATGCAGTTGCTGTCCGTTCTCGCTTTCAGTGTCCCCGCCTTGCAGGCATCGACGCTCTGGTTGTAGGTGTCTATCCAAGTACCCCCCCCTATGGGTTTCCCAGAAAGCAGGAGGGCTTTCAGTCTCTCACCGCCTGTCAAATCACGTCTCTTCATACGCTATTACCGCCGTCATCGGGAAATGCCCGAGGTTGAGGATGTTCGCCCAGTTCATCGCCGTGCCGTATCTTGTTGTGATGGTGGCCGTGCATCCGTCCGCAGTGCAGGGGCATGCCCCGTACCACCCCCCCCTCAACGGGAGGAAATCAATCCTCACTCTATCCATTCCACTATAAATCTTTTTCCGTCCTTCATGTCGGCAGGGATGCAAAAGGCCACCTCCCCGCTGTACTTGACCCGCTGGAACTGCGTTTCAGCCATCCACTTTCCCCATGTGGGGGGGGCGGAGGCAATCAGCCTAACAGCACCGCTCGTCCGTCTCCTCAATGAAGTTGTCATCCACTCTCTGCCCCGGCTCAGTCCGCACAGTGAACGCTATGGGGTCGCTTTTTTTTTAGGTTTGAAATCATGTCCGTGGCTCTTGTCTTCATCCACGGAGCGGAAGTACTTGAGCATCTTGTCGCTGATGAAGTACCTCTCGTCCACACCTTCCTCCAGAACATCTATCAGATGTCTCTCCAGGGGGAAGGGAGCGGGAAAGGAGTACTGCGGGTCGGGATCGTTCTCCGTTCGCAGTATGCTTATCATATAGACCCTCTCGCGGTGCTGAGGCACGCCGTAGTCGCTCGCGTCCATGATGTACTTGCGCGTCTGCTTGCGCTTTTCTTTCCACGGAGTGGGGAAGACGGGCGGTAGGAAGTTCTTGTAGCCGTAGCCCTCCAGTTCATGAACCCATTTCAGGAACAGCGGGAGGAACTTCTTGCCCACAAGGTTGGAGACGTTCTCAAAGAACAGGTACTTCGGGTGCTTTGCAAGTATAGCCTTGCGGCACTCCCACAAGAGACTCGACCGTGTTCCAGAACCTTCCTCGCCTCCCTTGCGCAGACCAGCCGCGCTGAAGTCTTGGCACGGACTCGATACCGTGAAGAAGTCGAAGTCGGGAACTTGCGACCAGTCAACCTTGCTGATGTCGCCGTAGTTCGGAATGTCGTCACCATGTACCATGTGATAGGCCTTGATGGCGGGCGGGTCTATCTCCGAGAAGCCGACAACCTCATAGTGGAAGTCGGGATGCCTCTCCGCTATCCGTTGCAGAGCCATGCTCTGTGAGCCGTAGCCGGCGAAACTTTCAAAGACCCTCAATGGGCGCTCTTTCGTGTATTTGTTCATTTCCTATGCTTTTATTTGATTGTACTTTATCCTGCAAGTGTCACCGCAGAGACCGAGCATCACGCCTATGCGCTTGTAGGTCATCCCCCTCATCCTCATCAGGACAAGAGAGCGGAGCATGTCATCTGTCCAGTTGATGCCGTAGCCGCCCGTGTCTTTCTTGACGTACTCGTTCCCTCTCATGTGGTGCGTCTCGCCCACCTTCGGGATGACGGGCTTGTAGCGTTCACGCATGTATGTCCTCGTGCATTCCTTGCACCATGCGGTGTAACTCCATTTCCCTTTTCTCCTGCCTCTGTAGAACTCGTCAAGAGCCTTGACCGACCCACAGCATTTGCATCGCTTCGTCTCACTCATCCTCTATCGGTATCTTGTAGCCTTTTCCTTTTCCCATCATCATGTGCATGAGTTCCTTGTTCCATGCCACGATATTGACCCTCGGGCAACCTGCCACCCACGATTTCAGGTTGATGTGGCTTAGGTGAAGCTTGATGTACTCGACATCGCTGTTGTACTCCTGCCACTTTTCAGTTTCCTGCATATTGATGCGGTTGTCCACGATGTAACGCACATCATCGTAGCCGAGGTCGAGGAAACCGCCCTGCACGTCCAGCACACCGCCTACCTCATCGGCTATCCAATACGTATCGCTATAGCGGATTTCCCACATCTTACAAAGCTCGATGCGGTACAGTTCCGCCGTGTTCTCAAAGTCCTTGTGTATCTTGCTCATGTTCTATCAGTTGTTTTAGTTTGACCATATCTTCCTCTCTCACGCTGAGCTGCCTGTGGTAGCCCTCGCTGTCGATGGTGGTGATGATGTAGCAACCCGACTTTCTGTCCTTCTCCAGCTCTATCACCGCCCGTCCTCCTTCATGCACTCTATCACGGCGTTGTTGACTGCTGAAAGCACCGTTCCCGTCGCTCTCTGCACACCGGCCGTGTAGCCTCTCTCCCACTCGTCGCCCTTCCCGTCCTCCATGCCCTGTCGGTATGCTCTCTCCAGAAGAGGGGCGATGATGTCCTTTGCCTGTGTGAGCCACACCAGCTCCCTGCCGGACGGCTGCCCGAAAGCGGACGCGGCTGTGTGTGACGCCTTGTCAAGTTCACGGTATGCCTGCTGTATGATGTCTGTCTCTTTCATTTCCTTTCGTGTAACGTTTTATCTTTTCTCTTGCGGTCTGTTGCCCGGTCGCTTGCCTTTCGTGCCTCACAGAGTTTCCTGCGCTCTCCTGCGGCGTGTTTCCCACGACTTGCGTCCACGTTCTCGCAGCGCGGTCGGGTTGGCCATCGCCCAGCGGCGGAGGGAGGCCTTTTGTTTCTCCTTCTGCTCGGGTGTCATCTGGTGGCCTTTCTCGAAACGCACTTTCGGCTTGTTGCCTTTTTTGAACATGCCCTTCCATCCGTTCTTCTTGTTCACGGCGTGCATGGTTCTTGCGTTGGCCTTCGATATGCCCCTCACCCAGTCTGGGTCTTTCGTCAGTCCCAGTTCCCTCGCCTTGCGGATGAGGGTTCGGAGGCTCACACCCAGACACTCGGCGAGCTCGGCGTTTCTTGTGGTGGCGTACCAACGCTTCAAGTCGCTGAGCATCTGCCCTGTCCAGTGGATGCGCACCACGCTCCCTTTCTTCTCGTAGAGCAGGCCTCTCTTGCCCCGCTTGATGCCATCGGGCTTCTTCTGCTCCCTGTTGTAGTAGTCCCTCTTCCAAACTTTCATCGCCTCGTACTTGCACTCGGCGGAACAGTACTTGGAGTTGTAGGTATTTGGGATGAACTCCTTGCCGCAGATGGCGCACTTCCTCGTTTCCCTCATGCCTCGTCCTCCTGTATCACCTTGTAGCGTTCTTTCAGCTGCCTTGCGGTGTAGAAGGCGCATGTGCCGGTGATGTGGTAGCGGTCGGCGTTGATCTTCCTGCAACGGTACGTCCTGCCCGTGGCGTTGCTTACGACGGTCATCATGACGCACCTCCTTCCTGTGTTACTTCATTTGCTTTCATAACTCGATAGTTTTATCAATGTTACACAATCTCAATGCGTGTTGCAACTCATGCACATACATGCAAGTGCATTGAAATGTAATCTCCGTGACCTTTGCATGGTTGTTCCAGTCGTCAATACCACTCCAAAAATACCGCAGTCTGTGTTCGTGATAATAATATTCCAACCACTTATCATCTTCAATTTTCAAGAAAGCGTATGGCATTCCGTTAAAACCATTCTTCTCAAGGATTTCACGGGTCAGCCGAATAGGCTCAACCTTATCAACATCCGCTGACAAGTCAGAGGATAAGACAGCATAATAAGCGCCGCTTTTCTTGTAGATTCCGTCAACTTGCATAGGCTTGGGATGGTCTGTATCGTTGACCATAGCCCAGTCTCCGATTGTAATTTCGTTTGCTTTCATAACTCCGATTTTAGCGATTCTTCAAAAAGTACTTCAATGCCCGCCCCTTGTGCGAACTGCTGTTCAATTTTGCACCCTCTCGACTGCTGCCAGCCCTCGCAGAGGAGGATGCAGTCGCATTTCCTGAGCAGTCTGAGACCTGCCACGATGGCGTCGCCCCACTGGCAGAAGCTTCGGTTTTCCTGGAATGGGTTGATGGGGATATATCCCTCTTCCTTTGCCAACTTTGCGGCTGCGTTGAAACGCTGCTCGGCCGTGTCCTCCATGCCCGTTATCGGGGCTGAAATATAGATCCTGTTCATAGTCATTGATTATTGTTGTTGATTGTTTTTTTCAAAAGGGCGCAGTCCCGTCCGAACTCTTTCTCGTCGTAGCCCCTGCGGAAGTACCAGTCGAGCACCCATCGTGGGCTGTCCTTTCCTTCCCACTCCATGACGGTCGTGTGGCATCCGCTGAGCCTTGCCGTTTCCTCCGCCTCTGCGAGCAGCCTGCGTCCGTAGCCAAAGCCTCGGAGCGGTTCAAGTACGTGGAGGTTCCAAATGAGTGCTTCCCCCTTGCGATCGCCTGTCTTGGACACCGCCACTTCGACGGTACCGACCCAGCGGTCGTGACTGTAGAGTGCTATGATGGTGTTGTCGGTGTCCGTCCATGGGACCGCGTATTTCCTTATGCTGATGTTGTCCATATCCGTTTGATGTTAACTTATAAGTGAAAAGTCCGCCCGACCAAATGGAAGTTTTAGAACAGTTATGAGATGAAAACGTATTTTCTCACCTTCCTTTTGCTGTGGAAACCACGTCAGACGCTTCTGGGTGGTGGTCGGGCGGACTTGTTGTGTCAAAGAAAGTGGTCTGTCCCACCGTCAAGCGTCTGTTCCGCTTTGCCATCCTACAGCCCTCCCGCGGTCATGCGGGTGCGTATGGGTGCGGGTCTTTCCCCGCCGTCAGTGGTAGTTCAAGTCACGCAGGCGAGCGGGTATCTATCCCGTCAGCAAGCACTGATTGTAGCTCTTTTCCTTATAAGGTCAGTAATTTCGGATTCTCTCGCAAGTCTGTTGTTCTCACCGAGCGCGTACCGCTTCACGGTGTTGTAGATGGCGAATGACGAAACACCCTCTTTGAGTTTGTCGAGGTACTTGTTGACTGCGTTCCCGACAATGATTTCCGCACGTTCACGGCAGAGTCCGCGTATGTCGATGAAATACCACACAATGGATTTTTCGACCTTTGCGAGATAGTCGAGAATTGGTTCGGTGTCGCCCTTGTAGTAACGCTCAATCAATTCTATGTTGGCTTTTATCTGATCAAGTTTCTCCTCATGCCGTTTCCTCGCTTCGTTGGTTTTCCTTATCACCTCCGAGCGGTCGAGGACGACCAGCTGACCGTCTTCCATGCTGATGCAGATGTCGGTCGGTATCTTTAGCATGGGAATGCCGTTGATGGCGCAGTACATCATACGATAGACGGTGGTGCCGATTGTCTGACCGTTCACCTGGATCGTGAATGACTTGTACTTGGTTCGGGAATTGACCTCCCTCAGCACTCCGTACTTCATCTTATACACCACGGCGTTCTCCACGTCAACTTGATAGTTCGGCACGTCGGGAACAGATAGCAGTCTCATGGTTTCATTTCTTTTTCATGTTCTTAACCTCCGCTTTCATTGCATTCAAAATCTCTCTATCGGAGTGCAGTCTGTTGAGGTCGAGCAACTCCAGAAAGCGGTCACGACCAAGTTCACGATAGACCTTTCGGAAATCCTCACGCACAAGGTCGGCAGGTTCACCTGGCTCAATTGCAAGTTCCCTTCCATCTTGATTCGCTATTGCCGTGCATTCCCAAAGGTCTCGCCCTTGTTTGTCAAGAATCCAAAAGGTGTGTCCGTTGAACGAGATTCGTCCGTAATACCTCGCAATACTTAGTTGGGAAGATGCCCAAAACTCTTCTGTCATGCAGATGGGTGCATTCTGTTTCATATTCATTTCTCCTTTATGAAAAAATCTGGGTTGTCGTGTATGTTTGCAATTTTTAGTAGGCTATTCATCTCGTTGAATGGGTGCCAAAACCTTTCCTTGTCAAGGATTCCGAATGCGTGGCGGTAGTTGTTTTCAAAGACGACAACGCCATTAAACTCGTTGTCGTAGATGTCATTGACGCACAAGATGTCGCCCTCGTAGATTTCATTGTCATCGTTGTCATTCACGCCTGTGTACTGCCCAACGGTGTCTGGCTCAACATACAACCCCACCTCTCCATTCGTTGCATCGGGGTAGATAATTGCGTTCTCTCCTTCAATAACAATGCCTCCGTACACCCATGTATGGGTGTGGATTGTCTTTCCTCTGAATCCGATTTTTCTCATAATTCATTCTGTATAATGGTCTTCAACAATAATTTGAGGTTTAGACAAATCGGTAGAAAGGTGTTCTACCTCAAACCAACAATCAAAAGGATATTCATCTGATGTGCAATGGTTAATATTACCGTCAGGATGACTCCATGAATAATCGTCACCCGCCCAGTAAAAGAGCCATGATAATTTCTCATCATTTGCCGCAGTGAGAAATGCTTCTTCTTTTGTGTTGGCGGCAACCAAAATAAGCCCACCGCCATACGACCTCTGATTCCTACAACAAAATACTTTCATATTATTCTCCTTTCATTTTAAGTCCAAGTTCAAATCCAGCTTTATAGGCATTTTCAATATCCTGATGGTACTGCATTTCTGTCTTTAAGTCACACTGATGAAACACATCATTTAATGGAGACTTGTGTTCGTTCAGTAAATAGTTCCTTGCACTTTTATCCAAATCCACCTCTTTTGCTTCAAGGTTTTCCACTAAAGATTCAACATCTTCTATTACTACAATGGGAGACGCAGAAAGATTTTGTTTTAGTTTTTTAAGTTCTTCTAATAACTTATCTTTGTCTATCAGTTCCATTTCTCACCTCCTAATCTTTGTTTAAGTGATTTGAGCCAATCAATTTCCTTTTGATAAGGATTCTTTTTATCCCCAGTTGCTCCATCCCAACATACTTGAGCATCAAGAACTGAAAAGATGTTTTTTATTCTTTCTTCACCCTGTTCACTCCAAGCAGACTTCTGTTTAACATAATCTTTAACCAAATCAGTCATTTCAATCTTCTTCAACTCTTTATGGTCTGAATCCCATTCATATCCTGCTTCTTCCATTTTTGTGAAGAGAGCATCACACTGTTCTTTGGTTGCTGGTTTAGTATTATTTTGCTCATGAGAACCTCCAATGCTAAAATCATAAAGACGATTATCGCAACCAAGATAAATATAAGAATGCCAGCAAAGACCTTCTTTTTTTTCATAGATACCTATATTGTTATCTTCATCTACAAGCACATCCCCATCCTTTGCGTCAGCAATAGACCAAAGATGCGCTTGTTTATCACAATTCTCATGTAATAAATAATCACCATCATCAAATGTGTAGCCATGAGTTCCAACACTTGTAATACGTTCTACATTACCATTTGCAAAAACAACCCAATCGCCAACTTTGAACTTTGGTTTGTTTTTATCAACAAGTTCCCAATCATCTTCTTCTTTGGTGGTAATATAACTTCCATTATCAAAAATATATTTACCGTCTGTGATTTCTTTAATTCTGTAACTACCATCCCATCTGCACTGTCTATTGATTATAGTATCACCAACCTTGAACTTTGGTTCAACCTTATCAGTAGGATTCTGCTCAATCTTTTTAGCCACTAATTCATATTCATCTTGTTGAGATATGGGAAAAGAACCCTTATCACATATATACATACCATCCCTAATATCAATGATTTCAAAGTTGGGTTGTGTATCTTTGTTAAGTGTGGTACAAGATTTATCACACAGTACATCTCCAATACTATAACGTGGTTGCTCACCTTGTTTTTCAAGCCAAGCAATTATATCTTCACCTTTAATTCCATCTATATCAATCGTGGATTTATGGAATCTTATAAGTGCTTCCCTTATTCGCTCATCCTCGGACTCTGCAAGTTCGGGAACATTATCATTTATCCAGTTCTGGATACCCTCATCTGACGGATTTGCCTCTTGTAGTACTTTGACAGCTTCTACAAGTTTGTTGTATTTTTCTTTGTAGTCCATAATCATTCGGTTTTTAGGTTCTTTTATTCCAATTTTTAATTGCGACTTCTACAAGCCATTCTGTTGTATGCCCACGACCATTTAATATTGCATCGGTTCTTTGTATTCTACATTGTGGGCATTTAATAACAATCTGTTGTGACCGAGTAAACTCATTGCCAATAAGATGCCACACAGGAGCACTGCCACAAAACGGACAAGGTAATAACTTGTTGTTTATACTATCGTAATTTCGTACTTCCATAATCACAAAAGGTTATTATCGTGTAACGTTAAAATCATTTCAAATATAGAATCAATAGGATTGTCATGCCTTTGTCAGCATCATATCCACTCCTCCTTGTTCTCTGTCCTGCATCCCTGCGTGTGCTTCCACCGCCAGAGTGCGGCGTTTCTCTCGCTGATGTGACGCAGGAAGGCGTCAGTGTTGTTGTCCCTGCCAAGCACGTCGAGAGCGTCGAGGAACGCTCCTTTCGCTTCCCTCAGATACCGCTGAGCCTTGTTGCGCTCGCCGCGGATGATTGTCATGTCATTGTCCATAATCGCTTTGTTAAAAATCGGGTCTCGCCCTCACGGGTTACACACCCGAAAGTATAAACACATTTGAAAACTGTCAATCTGTTTTGGTCTCGTGGTCTTTGAGGTGGAGGCACTGGTCACACTCGAACGCCATGCCCATGAAAGCGGCTTTGGCGAGCATTTCCCGCAGTTCCTTGCTCTTGTGCCTCTTTATCACCTCATCAGCTATCTCGTATGACTTCTCCGTCCAGTTCATAAGCCTTCAGTTTGGATTAGAATGGCAAATCCGATCCATCCTCACTACTCTGCTGTGTTTCAGGTGGTGCAGGCTGTGGTTGCGGTTGAACAGGCTGGGAAGTAGGGGCTGAGCCTATCTTCTCAACCTTGTAAGCTGTCAATTCAGGAAACCACCTCCCTTTGTACTCATGAGCGTCGATGTCCAAATACACTGTCACGGTCTCATCTTTCCGCAAGTTGAAACTCCTCAACTTTTCCTCTCCAAAGACCCTGAAAACACAATGATGGACGTACTCGCCTGTCTTGTATTCCAACACATACTCACGGGACATCCATTGATTTCCCGTCCTTTCGCTGACGCCTTTTTTAACCGGCATCGCTGCAATCAATTTCCCTGTTATCTCCATTTGTCTGGTTTGTTATGTTATTCAAGTTCTTCCGCTTCGTCAAAGCCGTCATCTTTTGGCTTAATTCCGTAATTGATGTCCTTTGCGGCCATATCGTCAACACGGTTGAGAATTTCAAGAGCCTTGGCCGCTTTCTCGGTCATGCCCTGCTTCGGTATCTGCTTGTATGCCCGGTTGATCAGTGTCTTCTTGCACATTTCGGTGTAGTCAGTGTCCCAAGGACTTTGCTTGCCCTTGCCAACAGATGGGCTGCGTTGGCGAATACCTTCTATCTCGTCGATAGACATGGTGTCGAACTGGAGTGTGCCATTCGGGTACTTTATCAGGTAATAACCACCGAGGATATCCTCTTTCTTTTTCTCTCCCCATGGATTGGGCTTGTGGGTGATGTGGGCGTTGTTTCCCTGTTCAATCTCAAAAAACTCACCCTTATAGACAAGGTAGGACTCCATGTCAAGTACCAAGCCTGTGTTCACTCCGAAACTCTTCTTGCCCATATAGGAGACCTGCAGTTCAACCTTGCCTTTGTAAGGCACAAGGTACGCCAATTTCAGTGTGGGATTCAATGTCATGCCAGTCAACACCACGTTCTTCAATGCGTTCACAAAGTGGTCAGGGTACTGTTGTGCGCACTGAATGAGGTATGGGTTGTTCAACATGGCTTGCGCCGCAAAATTACACTCACGCTGCAAGTCCTTGATGTCCTTGCCGTTCTGCAAGAATGTCTTGTAAGGGGCGGTGAAGCAATTCTGCAATGGTCTAAGCTGTGGTGGGAGGCCTTGCGAAATCTTCACAAGTCCGTCCTGATCGGTCGCCTGAGGCGATTGCTGTGGCGCATTAGGTTGCGGGTTGTCATTGACAACGCTTTGCGTTTCGTTTTTCTCTGCCATAATCTATTTTATTTATTGTTGTAAAAAAGTAAGTCTCCGCTTGCAGGAGGGGCGTCTGTGTGCATAATTCTCCTGCCTTTGAATCCTGGTTCGATGAAGATTTCCGCTCCTGGGAAAAAGCCTCTTTTCTTGCAGTCAACATACTGCTCCAAAAGTGTCTGGAACAGGATGGCACTCGGACCGAGGCTTACCATGTCGCTGGTGCGGTCATAGGAGTAAGCCCATTCAGCTGCGCTCACCATCACTGCGTCATAAGGCGGTGTTTTCTGCTGGAACACCCAGTAGAAATCTTTCCACACACCGCTCTGCTCATGCTCAAAGAACTGATAGAAGGCGGCCGATATCCCATAGCCGAACTTGATGATGGCTTTTGACACGGCTCTTGGGTGGAGACTTTCAAGAGAGGTGGTCTTCCAGTCAATGATCTTGCGCTTTGTCTCCACGTCCGGGCGAAACTTGAACTTGCATCCATCGTACTCGACAAAGTGAGACACTTCCGCCTCGCCTTGCCTAATGATTGTCGCCACCTGCTTTGATGTCTCGCCACAGTTAGTGAACAGTTCGTCCGCCATCTTCAGTACCAAATCCTTTGATGACTGGCTGATGAACTCCCATTCAGGATTCCTTTCCTTGGCTTCCATTAGGGCTGTGATGTATTTCATCGTCTCCCTGCCGTACGGCTTTCCTGTCTTCTCGTTGAGGGGAGCCTCGAAAACATGGTAATGCTCGATGAAATCGCTGTCATCGCCTTTACTTACGTAGCTTTCCATCAATGCGTGATACATACTGCCGAACTCCAGGGACTCCACGGATAGTTGGAACTCTTCGGGATGCTCCCATTTGTATCTCGCATACTTCGGAGATACGAGGAAATCCTTCATCTGCGTCGATGATAGATAGTCCCTATATATCTCCCCGTTGTGATACTGGTCATTGCTGAGACCATGTATTATTTTTTCCATAAGTTTGTTTTATTGTTTTAGTAATTCTTTTCAGTCAAACAGGGTCGGCATCTTGCTGTCCCTCCTCTCAACCCCATCAGCGACTATAATTTCAAACTCAACGCGCGGATTGTTCTTGTCGATAAACTTCTGCGCCACGATCTTCACGCATTGGCGGTCGTTCTTGATGACCTTGCAAGACTGCAAGCAGTCCATCAGTATTTTCAGGCTATTGTCAAGGTCTTGTCGGTCGCTTGGGAAATAGACATCCACATACAGCTCAAAATAGTTCGTGATGTTCATGTTCCTGTAGTGGCCGCATTGCAAGAAGAAGTTGCTTTCATACTTCCTTACTGCTGGTGTCTTAGACAAGGAACTATGACCATTGATGGTCACTATCCTGTAAGAATTGCTCTTGCTCGGTATCTGACCGAGTACTACTTGCTTTTGCATACCTGTTATTTTGTATTGTCCAATCAATCAAAAGGGAGCGGTTTCCTCAGACTGAGGGCTGAAAGGCTCGCTTGTGTCGCTATCCCCATCAACAGGGAAGAGGGGCGGAGAGTATGTTTCTTCCTTGGTGACACTCACCTCAACCCAGCCGTACTTCAAATCCGCGCTGTTCTCATCGTAGAATCTTCTGCTCCTCTCGTCGTAATACATACCGACGAACTTGTCCATCGAGCCATATTCCCTGTTCTTGCATATCTCTATCACGTTCCCATATTTCATGAGGGGCTGGATAATCTTCGGACCGAACAATTCTGTCCCCCTGCGCTCAAAGTCATTCCCAACACGGTGGATGATGAAGATGTTGTCCACTGCGTTCTGCAAGGCAGATGTTCCGAGAATGTCCTCCTTGCGCAGGAATGTGACGACCTTGCGAGGATGTGCTACAAGGATAATGTGTGTCTGACTGCTCTTCGCGTAATCAACAAGGGATAGAATGAAACGCTTCTGCCTCTCATTCTCATCACCGACAAGACCTTCAAGGTCGAGCGCAAAGAGGTTGTCAAGGATGATCAGCTTGCAACCGCTCTTAACCACTACATCCAAATCTGCGAGTATCTGGGCGTAGTTGGATGAGTAGCCGTTGTTGTACAACATGAAACGGTCGTCTATCCAGTTGACTATCCTCTCGCTTATCTGGGCGGGTGTGTAGAACTTTCCAGGGCTGTTCACGGATTCCACCACACTGTCACCCGCGGCGGCTTGGACAAGCCAACGTTTCAGACGGTGGTCTTGCAGCTCCCCTGTCCATAAGGCGGCCTTGTAACCTGCGTCAATGACATTCAGGATGAGAGTGTTCAACCATGAAGACTTACCGCTTCCGTTGATACCGCTGAGAATCGTCGTCTCAGACAGGAACAAACCGCCACCAAGCCAGAAGTCGATGTCATTGAAGCCAGACCTCATCCTCGGAGAGCCTTCAAGAGATACATCTTGAATATCCCTCAAAAACTTCCATTTCTTACCAATCTCAGGTGTCTCCGCCTTTATCTGTGGCTCAGGTTCAACTTGTGTCCTGTGCGCCGACCTTTGGAATACTGGCTGGATGTGTGGCGCATTGCGTTGGTCGTATGCGTGAGGGTCGAACCTCAAACGAACGTCTTTCCATCCATAACAGGAGCATGACTGATGGAAACACTTGTAGGATATGGCACCGCTCGGCAACTCGAACAATGCCGCATCAGGAGCCTTGTGCCCGGAATCGAAAATGCACTCCGTGAGAATGTATTTAGTGCCGCCACCAGACAAGGGTATCTCCTTTTGCACGCTTATACCATGCTCCCTGATGAATGACCTCAGACTGAAACTATCCTGTCCACCGTTGAAAGAAGCACTGTGTCTCTGAGGTTGCTCAACAACGAGTTTGTATCTGTTGTTGAAATCCTCAAGAAACTCTTCAGTCATCCGAACAATTTTCTCTGGAACGCTCAGTATCTTCGCCAACCTGTGCGGCCTTTCCTCTGTATCACGCCCTTTCCTGCCGAATGTACCAGGAAGGCGCACTATCCTGTTCGCATCGAAGAGAACATTGTCTATTTTGACATGCTCATCGGTAAAGCGGTTTCCGAGAATATCAAGAAACGATTTGACCGCCTGCTCTACCTCAGGTGTGTTCTCCATATCGACCGGGAGGAAGATATGGTAGCCACTGGATGAATCGCATACAATAGGTTCGCTGAAGCCATTCGCTTTCAAGAAACGATAGACATCACCCGCTCTCTTGTGCGCAAGTCCTTTCTCTTCATCGGTTGAACTGACGCCGGATGGACGTTCACAGTCTATGTCTATCGGGATGAACCACCTGTGTTCAATGTCCTGCTTGCTCGTCGCCGTTCCTTTCACTTGCTGGAAAGAACCGAACTGTGAACGGCTTGCACAGGCCTGCTTCACTTCATTGACCGTGAAGTAGATGTTGAAGGTGTCAAACGGCTGCAACTTCTCAATAGCCTGCTCCACGTCGTAGAAGTAACCGCTGTAAGTCCTGTCACCAAGCAAACGGATCTCAAACAACTCGCCTTCACGCTTGAACACCTTGTGCCATTTGCGAATCTCCTGTATGTCCATTAACACTAAAACATTTTTCTGAAACTCTTCCCAGTGAAAACAACAGGACGGGTGATCGCCCTTAATCTGTCAACCGCTCTTTCACCGTATTTCTCGATCAGTTCTTCTATTGTCAGATTGGTTGTTATTAGTAACAGCCAGTCATACCTCTCTGCGTCGTTGACGATTTGGTTGAAAGAGCTAATCTTCTCACCAAACTTCATTCCCTCTGATTCAACCCCTACATCATCCAGCAGATAGACGTTTGCGGCGTTTTTCCCGTATTCCTCATTCATAGTGTACCCGATGAGAGTACACGTCTTCAGGTTGCGGTACTTATTCTCAATTATCGGCAGAAGAATCCTCTCACAAATAAAGGTTTTCCCTCGTCCGCTGTCACCGAGACAAAGCAAACCTCTGCCCTTATTGTCAGAAAGCCAGTCAGCGATAACGTCGTATTCAGGAGACCAGACATATTTGTCTCCCAAAAGATATTTAAGACCTTTAATCATCAGTTCTTTGGAATTTTCCACAGATAGTTGTATTTTCTCAGGTCTTGGCCCGAACAAATACCTTTCTTCCATGTCACCACAATTCCATATCGTCGTATTTCCCTGTGTTGCTTCCATGATAAATCCTCCCCGTTTCCATTCCCTGTACATTCCTGTTGTCATAATTGCCTTCAAGGACTTTCTTGAAGTTATCGGGACCGAAAAGCCAGTCAAAGGTAGCAATCCAACCTTTGTTACCGCCACCATTAAGAAACAAGGATGCCACCGCCTTTTTTACGCATTCGTAAACAGCAGCAGCTCCGAAAGTTATTACTCTTGCTTCGAGTTTGCTTCTTCTTCGCTTATCTATCTTGATGATGTGCGGAATCTTACTCCCAGTCTCATCTATTGTTTTATTAAAGAAATCAGCAAATTTTTCACAATCGAATGGCGCATCGTCATCGCCAGATGACGTTAATGCGTTAGCATTACAAATATTATTCTCTTTATTTATTATATTATTTATTATATCTATATTATTATGGTTGTCGTTTTCGACAAGTCCGCCCTGTCGTTTTTGACAACCCTGACTTGATGTTTTTGACAAGGTAGGGTTGTCGTTTTCGACAAGTCCGCCTTGTTGTTTTTGACAAGATTGCTCTATTGAAAATGACAAAGCTGTTCTTATATACCTTCTCCTACCATCAAACCTTGTTTTAACGACATATCCTTTTTGTATCAGTGAGGATAAGGTCTTGTTGGCATTGGTCACACTAATGCTGAGTAGCTCAGAAATATATTGGTCCGAGAAGAAGCAGTCTTCATTATTGGTTGTGAAGCTATCAATCTCCAGAAGCAAAATCTTCTCTTTCCATGAGAGATTTTTATCCTCCCATATTTCAATAGGGATCCATATCCCTTTTGCTTTTCGCTCTTTAGTTTCCATAGACCTGTTTTCGTTTCTTTATAATCAATTTGGCTCTTATTGGCACAATGTCCTCTCCGTACATTTCCGAGAGCCTGCGTCTTATTTCCTTGTCACGGCACATCTTGTCCGCGACGTTATTCTTTTTCCCAGAACGCACGATCGGGTTGTTCGGAATGTATTCGATTTTCCGCCCGTCATATTCTGTGAACTGGATCTTGTAGATTGTGTAAGCCATAAGCATATACTGTGTTAAAAGTTGTCATTTGAAAAAAGACGCTATTCTCACGAACCGCGTCTTTGATAATACTTAATACTAAATGCAAAATTACCTGTTGAGTATAACCGAAATAAAAAGATTTTGTCGGCAGGGCGGGATTCAAACCCGCGTACAGTTTGGATATTCAACTTGCATACATTTTGGAGAAACTATAATCCGTCTGCGCATAATCACTCTGCCACCTGCCTTTAACCTCGTATTAACGTTTGGCATCACGTCCACCGCATGCTTTTATCCATACGGCTTTCTCATAGTGGTGTGGGGGTCTCTCCCATAGGTTCACCTGTTCACCTCGGCTATGAAGAGTGGTGCTCTTTTGTTTGCCCGCCGTTAAGACGGAACCGCTTATCGGTGCTATGTCGTCAATACTTGTTTCTTGCGCCCACCCATGGAGTCGAACCATGGTTCTTCCTACTATTGTCAACGCATATCCGTGGAGGTTGTCCGTGGGCATTTCTGGGGCCTCGCCTTCTCAGGTTACCCGCCCCATGGGTTTATTAAATCACGAGATTATATCCTTGAATACGTCCTTGATTTCTCCATCTTCATCATAATCCGGGAAATCAAGTAATTGACTATCTGCATACAAGACAGCATCATCCGTACTGTCAAAAAGGGTAATTCCCTTTTGAGATATGCTCAGCCATTGTGGTGAGGTTCCGTAACCACCTCCGCTGGTTCTTATCCTTATCCAATCATTGGATGGTTCTCCCACCAACTCTAAAAGCATTACATCCCAGTAGCCAATTCTTCCTGCTGCTCCGTCAGCGCCATTCCCTTTCGCCAATACTTTGTAGGTGGCTTTATTCTCTTTCCAGGCTCCCACCCATCCATTACCACGTCGGGTATATCCTCCGCGAGTGGATAATAGGAGGTATGTTTTTTCATCCCTCTGTTGGACGATTCTCGGGCGACCGCTCTTAGTTTGTCCTATTGACAAATCTTTGTTCCCCCCGATTTGAATAATCGTGTTTTCTGGGCATGTAAGACGTATCTCCTTTCTGCCACGTCCAGATTCACCCAAAATAATCTGGTGGATTGTGCCGAACTCCATTTCCTTTGGTTCGGACTTGCAAAACGTGTTTGAAAAAATCATTTGTTCTTGTTTTTTAGTTAATCATTATGATCTTGTGTACCTTTCATTGTATCGCTCCACTGGATGAGCAGTACGGCAGCGAAAAGCGTAGTCGTCCCTATGATTGCACCAACCAGATTGTCGGTGCTGAACAGGCACAAGCTTACTGTCAGTAGCACAATACCGAGTGCCAAAGCTGTAGTCTTTTTCATTGTCTTGCGTTTTTTATGAGTTTATCTATGTCAGACTTCTCGTACCAGACGAGAGAGCCTATTTTATAGTATCTTAACATCCCACCAAGCCTCCAGTTCTTCAGTGTGCTTTCACACACACCAAGGTACTTCTGAGCCTCCTTGTTGGAAAGGAAAACTTTTTCAATCGGCTTGACCTCTGCCCTCATGGGTGTGCGCGGTGTCATCATGCTTTTTCTTTCTTAATTGTGAGATTGTAGCCGTTGTCGGTCTTTTCCGTTGAGCAGGTGAAACGGCACCCCAGCACCTTTGCGTATGCGTATGCGGTGTTCTTTCCGCTGTCAACCTGTGCGTAGTCCGTCAGATGGTAGGTGAGGGTGTCGCCGACACCCAAGTCCCTGAGTTCTGCCCTTGTCACTTTTTTTTCTTCCATGTTTGGTTGTCTCGTTTAATTGATATATATTTGTTCGTTCGTTCGTTGCAAAATTAAAGCAAAAGTTTCGGAAAACAAAACCTGCGAAACAAAAAGTTTTGGTTATTGGAAAAATAGGACGATAAATTGTAAAATTAGAACAGTTATGGGAAAAGAAAGTTTTGAAAAACCAAACAAACAGAACATCCTTGAAAGGCTCAGGGAGTTGCTGGAAGCGTTGGAAATGTCTTCGACCGAGTTCGCAAAATCGGTTGGGATGAGCAAAAGCAGGTTTTCCATGGTTCTCAATCATGACGGACCGAGCGAGAAAACGAAGCACAGGATCTACGTCGTCCATCACGTTAACCCGAACTGGCTGGAGTTCGGGGAGGGGCCGATGTTCGCGAAAGAAAAGGAAGAGGAAAAGGACGGGCAGACACAAGAAAGCGAAGGCCTGACGAGAGAGCAGATGGCGCGGATCATATCGCAGTTGTCGGACGCGCTCGCAGAGGCCAACTCGAGAAACAGATTTTTAGAGGAGAGGCTCGAAAAGTATGAGAATGACAATAAAAAAACGTGTGCCGAATAATTTTCTTCAAGCCTAAAAGGTGAGACCCAGCAAGAGACCCGAAACGTCGGGGCAAACCTAAACACATAGCAAACAACCGTTTGCACCATACCTTCGACCGCTTCCCAAGCCGAAGGTCGCGGGTTCGAGCCCCGTTTGTCGCTCAAAGTTGAAAATCAAGCGTTTAGCAAAAATCCTGAGACCTCAACAAAAGCGGAAAACACACAAAAAAGGGTCGGAGGTACTGGTGTAACGAGGTATAACGAGGTATATTTTTTGAGACCTAAAATGAGACCCGGAAAAATGAAGATTTCAATCTACGCAAAAAAGAAAAAGGACACGCCGCACAGGTGGGTCTATCTGAGGGTGACGACGGGAACAGGCCAGTTCCTTGTCAGCACCGAGATTTCGTGCATCCATCCGCCGAAGGGATGCCAGTTCCCGAGGCAGGAGCAGTCGCATGCCGTGAAGTCCAGAACGCTCATGCGCATCTACACAGAGGCGCACGAGTGGGGCATGCAGCACCCAACGGCGTCGGACGACGAAACACGCGCCGCCCTCTCCGAGATAGCGACGGGGAAAAAGAAAACAAGGAGGCAGGGACACACCCTCGTGGACTGCATCGTGACGTTTTTGGAGAAAAAGGAGAAGAGGACGACGCGCATCATCTACCGCACGACAGCCAACAAACTGGAGGCATACGACCCCGGGGCGACGCTGGAGACGATAGACCGTAAGTGGCTGGAACGCTTCGAGGCTCACCTCCGCTCCGAGGGGTGCTCCACGAACTACATCAGCATTCAGCTGCGCAACATCAGGGCGGTGTTCAACTTCGCCATCGATGAGGGACTGACCGTGAACTACCCTTTCAGGAAGTACAAGATACGGCAGGAACAGACCGAGAAACGCAACCTCACCGCTGAGCAGCTTCGCGCGCTCAGGGACTTGCCCCTCGATGGCTACATGGCTGAGTACCGCGACATGTTCCTGCTGATGTTCTACCTCATCGGCATCAACGCCGCCGACCTTTTCACGCTCTCACACGGCGACTACAGGGACGGGCGCATCCACTACCGCAGGAGCAAGACGGGAACGCTCTATTCCGTCAAGGTTGAGCCGGAGGCGAAGGCTATCATCGAACGCTACAGAGGGGAAAAGCACCTGCTCTGCCCTCTCGATAGGTATAATGACCATCGCGACTACCTGCACCACCTGAACGACGCCTTGAAGCGCATGGGGCAGACGTACCGCAATGGTGTTGGCTGGAGCGGCGAGTCGTTGTTTCCGTCCCTGTCGTCGTACTGGTCACGGCACACATGGGCGACACTGGCGGCATCCCTGGGTGTTCCGCTCGATGTCATCAGCCTCGCCCTCGGGCACTCCTTCGGCAACCGTGTCACGCAGATATACGTCGAGTGGAGCCTTGGGAAGGTGGATGAGGCGAACAGGAGGGTCATCGACCTGCTGAACGAAAAAGGCGCACCCGAATGAGTGCGCCATTTCTGTTACTCTTTCAGGTATTTTCAGGTATTTTCAGGTACACACGCAAAAAGCCGCCTGTCCTCACGGATGGGCGGCCTTCACTCAAAAATCATTAACCTAAAAATAATTACTATGAGTATGTTGCACAAATGAAAAGAAGTTCCTTGGAAAAACCGTCTATCCTCACGGACGGACGGTGTGAAAACACATTTTTAATCCTGAAAAACTTAATGAAAAAATGCAATTCGAGATGTAAAAACATATTCATCAACTAAGATGGTTGGAAAAAAACACGGCACGCCTGCCGTTATGCTATCCTCCCTATCCTCACGGACTGGGAGGCTGAAAAAAGTCCTAAAATTCATGAAAAACACAATTAAAACTAACTACTAACTCACTAATTACGCTTTTTTTCAACAACAAACATGAGAAAAGTCACTCTTTTTTCCTTACAAAAGGAGCGAAGAAGAAGCCGATGAGGAATGCCACGGTCGCACCGCCTACAAGTTCAAGCCAGTCGTTTTTTCTGACGGTCTTGGTCTCCACCTTGGTCTCGGTCTGTAAAACGGTGTCGGTGCGCTGCACATAGCAGGTGTCTCGCCGTTCCTTGACCTTATAGACGTATTTCTGTATGGTCTTAT
>Ga0326511_10000789_pt1 | contig 27435 bp, 27 predicted proteins | sample 0_2496_0518_D_FD_203701 | JGI IMG/M metagenome (GOLD analysis project Ga0326511, IMG submission 203701) | Bovine rumen microbial communities from UC Davis, California, United States - 0_2496_0518 | ecosystem: Host-associated > Mammals > Digestive system > Stomach > Rumen | place: USA...
TTTTCTCATATAATGTAATTACGCGGGCGCGAGAGGGCGGTGCGGGGGTACGTTCCGTCAGACTTCCTTTCGATTCAAAGGAAGCGAAGAATTATGTTTTGGTAATCAGCTAGTTACGAAAAAGCGGTGTTCACAACTTTTTCGCGCTGATTGCTTGTGTAATTGCCAGGAATTACATATCTTTGCAGCATGAAGCAGCAGGATTATATGCCGGACAACGTGTTCCGCCACGAGTTCCCTGTGGACTTGGGACGAATAGAGACACCGCTGCGGGTGATGAACATGAGCCCACAGCGCGAGGTCGTAGTGAATGCCGTGTGGGACACAGGCGCTACGTTCTCTTCTGTGGCTCCATGGGTCGTTGAAAAATTGCAGCTGCCTGCTGACGGCAATGGTGTCAGCATTGGTGTAGGCGGTCCTGTACACGGAAGCACATCCATCTGTTTTGCTTTCCCTGGTAACAGACGCTATGCGGCTCTGGTGGAAGCGTCATGGCTTCCTGACGTGAAAGGGGTGCCCGACTTCATCATTGGGCTCGACATCATCCTGATGGGCGAACTCACTTTGCATTCCCATGGGGACAAGGCGGAGTTGCTGTTCACCTTCGACACCTCGCGTTTCATAGATTTCGAAGGCGATGACTCAGAGACAACGATGCGCAAAATGACGGCTTTTCATGAGCAATTGCGCCGTTCTTGGGCCAAATTTTCCTCAAAATGACATTTTTCTTAAAATTTTTCCCGAAATCTCTTGCAGGTTTCGGGATTTTTATATACCTTTGCCATCGCTAAACTCGTAGAGCGACAGGCTCCGTGGGCGGTGAAAGACGCCCGAGTAACCACTCAGGGCATTTTTTATGCTCATTTGATACTTTCGAGGACACATGATCCTCACTACACCATAAGCGGTGGCCACCCAGTAGAAATATAAGTCCACGGACTGAAGTCTACGAGTTTAGCGACAGGGAGGGCTGCCGCTTTCTCTGTCGTATAGGGGAAGGTGCTCCTCGCCGTGAGGCAGGAGGAAATAAGAGAGAAGTCCGAAAGGATCAACGTTCGAAAGCTTGGCTCGCCTTCCTCTCCAGGGGAGAGTGTTCCGGTCGTGAGGCGGAACTGGAAGATGAACCGTAAAGTGTCTTGAAAGCGTGGGAGCTCTCCCCTTACTTATTGAAAAAGTCGCTCCTACCACTGCCGGGTGGGGAGATGGATGTTACCGTGAGGAACATCAACTGGATTAAAATGCCTCGGACATCTCCCCGTTTTCATTAACCCCGGGTTATTGGAAGATAAGGCAGGGTTATTGGAAAATACTCCAAGAGTAATTCCCGTTACTCCGAAAGTAATTCCCGTTACTCCGAAAGTAATCAGAGGACGACCAAAGATATACCGCACAGGGCGGATCCCTGTATAGCTAAACTCGTAGTAAAATGAAACAATTAACAATCCCATTCGACCAGGTGCTGCAGGAGCAGCCCGGCATCGACGTCAAGGCACCCGTACGAAAAGCGGTGCAAGTGGTAAACCGGAAGGCAGCACACACCAAGTCGGCTGCCTACGGGCTGACAGCCAGAGTCCGGCAGATGATAAGCCCGTGGCATGCAGCCTGGCAGGCATGGGCCCTGAAGCGCAACGACACCTTCACAAAGCTCTGCGGTTCTGAAGGTGAGACCTTCCGGAACATCGAGGTGGTGAGAGCGCACCTCTATTGCCTGTTCGTCTTGTTCATCTCGGCTTTGATAGGAGGGTAGGGTATGGACCAGAAACAGTATGTTCAGAAGCAGCTTATGCTGGAGCGCAGGATGCTGCAGATCTACCGGGAGCGATTTGAAGCCTACAAGGAGGTTGACAAAAGGTTCGAAGGCAGGATCAAGAATGTGAAACGTGCCATCAAACGACTGGAGAAAAAAGGCTATGACAAAGACTGAGAGAAAGATCCTGGACGCCTATCTGCAGACACAGGACAGCGGGCGGTTCACCTCGCAGGACATCTGCGACAACCTGCAGCAGACGATTTCCCTGTCGCCGGACACCGTGACGGAGTACATGCTTGAAAAAGGGTACAAGCCCATGCGACGCGATGACAGGCTGGTATGGGTGTAGCGAGAGAAACATGACTTGAGATAATCCCGTTTTTATAACATTACTTGAGAGGGGAGTGCTGGACGCAAGGTGCCAGTGCTCCCCTTGTATTTTCGTATCTGGGAAGCCTTTGGTATATTTGCAGTAAAAAAGGATACCTTATGGCAGTTATCATACAGCAACCCGATGCCGTCAGCTTCTCATCGACCATGAACGACGTGGTGTTCTCCTCACAGTGCGACCATGCCGTGGTTTCTGTCGAGCTGCAGTATGCGGGAACAACGGAAACCATATATGAAGAGAAACTGTATCCGGATGCCGGAGGACTGATATCCCTTTCCTCGCTGGCAGAGATGCTGGAACCTTACCTGCGTGCCCGTCTGAACGTGCGCATGACGGTGACGATATCGGAGTATGAGGCATCAGACAGCGCCACACCGTCTGCCACCCTCTCCACGGACCAGTGCGCCGTGCTCTTCGCTATGGTGGACGTGGGAGAGGATGCCGGCACGTTCTGCGAGAACCACTTCCTGACTACGCTGGACGGTCCCAAGATGACCGCAGAGGGTCTGGAAGAGCGCGTCTATGCGTACGGTGCCGCTCAGGTGAACGTCACCGCTGCCTTCCTGATGCCGGACAATACCATGTCGTATCCGGAAACTGCCGTAACCCCTGCAGGCGTTACGGATGATATCTATGCTTTCTTCGTGGGGCCCGATGTCGTGGAAGCGCTCTTCCCCAATGCGGGAGGTGAGCTGGTGGAATACACGGTGGCCGCAGGGCTCCGTTCGCAGAAGTTCGTGATGGTGGACCGTCCGATGGCGCCTGCACCCTCGCTGGCCTTCATTAACAGCTTCGGATGCATCGAGTTCCTGCACTGCTACGGCACACACAAGAAAGACTCCAGCTACACCCGTTCCTCGGCTCGAGTCCGGGGACGCCTGCGAAACTACAAGATTGTGGAGGAACGCTTGTTCCATGCCAATACGGGATGGCTGAACACCGCCATGGCAGACTGGGCAGACGAGCTGTTCCGCTCACAGGAGGTGTACCTATGGCTTGATGGGGAACCAGGCCGTCAGGTCGTCATCAGCGACTCCAAGAGCACGGTCACCAACGAGGATGGCGACATGCCTTCCTTCGAGTTCTCCTATGTCTATGCACAGCGCATCCATAACGTGATGCAGCGCAGGCATGCCGGACGTATCTTCGACAACACGTTTGACCATACATTCAACTAGAGCTATGAGTAAAGTGAAATCGGCACTCCATCTGAAGGATGCGCAACTGTTCCTTGACGACTGCGCCAAAAAACACGAGGAAGTAAGCCTCGTGGCTCTGAAGGAGGATGGTACCATACGCCGCTATGACGGCTGGGTGGTGCTCAGCGCATGGTGGGAAAACGGTACCCACGACCTGAAGAACCCCGTCAGCGGACAGATCCGCAAGATTGCCGACGTCCTGATATTCGAGATTAACGGACATCCAGTATATATATGAAATCAAAAACAATCATTGACATCCCCACCAACAGGGCGAAGGTGGACGAAACTACCACCGTCTTTGCCAGCCCGGAGGCGTTCAACGAGGTGCCTATCACCGTCAAAGACAAAAAGTACACCTATATCTCCTGGGGTGATAACAACCTGTTGCCCTATGAGATAGAGAAGAAGATCGGGAAAAACTCGGTCATGTCACAGAACAAGCTCTTCAACCTGCTGACCTGCTACGGACGCGGACTGGAGTACATGGACGTGGCCACGATGGGCGACAAGACACCCAGACCCACCACGGACAAAGAGATATGCATATGGCAGCTGCGCAACAGCGTGAAGAGGTTCTTTGCGGAGCAGATCGTGGACATGAAGCATTACTTTTTCTGCGTAGCTGTGTTCCTGCTGAGCAACGACCGTAAGAAGATACTCCGCATCGTACACAAGGATGCCTGTAACATACGTTTCGAGAAAGCAGACAAAAAGGGACGCATATCCCATGTGTTCTATGCAGACTGGAAGAGGGAGAATGTCGATCCGGATAGCGTGGAGGTCATTCCCCTGCTGGACACCTGGGACCCCTATGGCGACCTGATGGCACGTACGGGCAGGCAAAAGGACGAATGGGGATTCTTCGAGGAGGAGAGAGGAACGAAGTTCGCCGTGGTGTGTACCATGCCAACCGTCGGCAGCCACTACTATCAGATTCCTCCTTATACGGCAGCCTTCCGCGACGGATGGTATGATATGTACGGTCTGCTCACCGCTGCCAAAAAAGCGAAACTCAAAAACGGCCAGAATATCCGGTACCACGTTGAGATTAGTCTGCAGTTCTGGGAGGAAAGGGCACGATCTAAAGGTATCTCAATGGGAACCCCGGCGTTCGAGGATATGAAGGATGAGTTCATCGAAGACCTTAAGAAATGCCTCTCAGGAAGCGAGAACTCCGACAAGCTCATCTGGAGTGAGTTTGAGACGCTCGTCACTGGCCAGGAGCGCCATAACATCAAGATCAACGTGGTGGACACGTCGAAGGCTGGCAACGAGTACAACGACGACGTGGCAGAGGCCTCCAACGTGCTGTGCTACGATGACAACGTGCATCCCAACCTTGCCGGTGCCACACCAGGAAAGAGCCAGATGAACAACTCCGGCTCTGACAAACGCGAGCTGTTCACCATGAAGCAGACTCTGGAGACACTGCCTCACGACATGATGATGACCCTGCACAACACCGTCATCTGGTTCAACGGATGGGAGGAAAAGGTGGTTCCCGTCGTGCCGATAATCATGCTCACCACACTCGACAAGAATACCGATGCCAAGGAAACGAACATGTCTAACAATACAGAACAGAATGGAAATACTAACGAAAATAACTAAGCAGGTGTTCGAGGGATTCGTCCCTGCAACCAAGATGCCGGAGCGCAACGACAGCGTATATGAACGCCTGAAGGAGCAGTTCTCTGCTGTATATGACAACTTGATAGAACGGGTGGTGTCGCCGTCGCTTGAGACAGAGCTGGATGCGGAAGTCCTCCTTCAGCAGGAAGTCCTCCGCTATGTATGCCTGGAGGCTTTCGTGCGTTCCATCCGTTCGCTCGACCTGGTACTGACGGCTACGGGCTTCGGTATCGTCAACACGGCATCGATGGCGCCGGCTTCTCGCGCCCGCGTCGATGCACTGATGGATGACTGTCGCCTCAGGGCTACAGAGAGCCTCTGCGCCATCATCGACAAGATGACAATCCTTTCCGGCTGGGGCGAAACTGCTCAGGCCCGCCAAGCTATACAATGCCTCTTCTGGAATGTCTGTAGTATGAAGGAATTCACTACACTTCCTTATACTGTGGACAACTGGCAGAAAGCCAGGGGATTATCGATAACGGCTGATGCATTCCTGCGCAAGGCTATCTCTGATGATTACATGGAGGTGCTGCTGCAGCGTATGCGCAGCGCCTCACTGGACAATGCCGATATCATCATCATACAGAAATGCAACAGCTTCACGGGCGGATTCATCAGTGGCTATGAATTCGATAAGACGCCCAACCAGCGAAGGCTGGATGATATCGTAGAGCATCTGGAGAGATATCCGGAGAGCTATCCCGTATATACCGCATCGGAAACATACAAGGCACGTCATGGCGAGAGATACAGGAACAGGAAAGAAGACTCGACGTTTTTCTTTATGTAAGAGGATGTCGTTCACAGTCCCCAAAGGGTGGGGGGATCTGAAGCAGGACGGCTTGCGCAAGGTACTTGAGCTGCTCTGCATTTTCTCCGACCGTCCCGACGGCCTGCTGCATGCCACGATGTCGGCTCTGCTATGGTTCTGTAACATCGAGGCCGTGAGGCACACCCCGGAAGGTTGGTTGTGTCGCGAGAAGAGCACCGGTGATGTCTTCATACTGGCCGACGGACTGCTGTCTGGTATGATAGAAACCCTCAGCTGGATGGAACATCCGGAGGAGATGACTGTACGCATCGAGGATATAGAAGGATGCAAGGCTGTAGATATATGGCTTCGTGACCTTCCGTTCGGCAAATACCTGCAGGCAGAGAACTATTACCAGGCATACCTGCAGACGCAGGACGGCGGGAACCTTGAGAAGATGGCATACCTGCTGTATAACGTCCCTGAAGGAAAGGTCCTGAAGCTGGACGGAAGCCTGCTGTTGGCAGTGCTTTTCTGGTACATGGCGATTAAAAAGCACTACTCGGTGGTATTCGGTCATTTCCTCAAGCCTGTGACTGATGGGCAGGACATAGGCACGCAACGGTCGCAGATGGAGCTTATGAATGCCCAGATACGGCTACTTACCAAGGGGGACGTTACCAAAAACGAGGCAATATTGAACGTGGATACATGGTCAGCCATGACGGAACTGGATGCGCTGGCCCATGAGTCTGAAGAATTCAAGAGAAAATATGGAAAACAGAATGTTTGACGCCATCAACTATTTCACGGACATGGCAGAGCACAACAAACTGGCAAAGGAGCAGGGCTTCAAGCCGGTGGTTATCAGCAATTCCGACAACCTCGAGGGGCTGTTGGAGGATTACCGCGACGACGACCGCTTCATTGCGATCAGCGACACCAACACGGGAAACCTGACATCTCCGGACGGTGCCTACGGCTTTACCAAGCGCAGGGCCTTCACCGTGTTCATCCTGTCGGCATACGGCTACCAGGACATGGATGACAGGCAAGAGCAGCTGGACTTATGTCGTACCATCTTCCTGCAGTTCGTATCGAAGATCGTGGCTGATAAGTACAAATATGAGGAGAAAATGATGAGCTTCGACACGCAGGCCATCCCCAACCAGGAGCTGGGACGTTATTACCTCAGCGGCATGACGGGGCTGTTCTTCACCCTCTATGTATCGGAACCCGTTGACCTGATATACGACGATGAGCAGTGGACGGCAGATTAAGCGCCCTGTCAGCGAGGAGGATATCCGCGCATGGGAGAGGGGATGGTCGGAGATGATGGTCACCATCTGGAAAGAGAACATCGAGCGTATGGGCATCGTCGATACGGGCAGACTGTACAACAGCTTCTCGGAGCGAGTCACTGACACAGCTGGACAGATTCAGATAGCCCATGAGTTCATGATGTACGGCATCTTCGTGGCGCGTGGCGTCGGTAGGGGATACCGGCACGGCAACAGCGGAAAGGACGATGAGAACGGACTGCAGTTCCTGGGCAAGGCATACCGCAAGGAACACAAATTGGGAAAGGCCCGGCAGCGCAGGGACTGGTTCACTCCCCGCTACCTGAGCAGCATCGAAGTATTGACACGAGTGGAGACAGAACTGTACGGCAGCGCCTACATGGGAACCCTCTCCAATGTCGTAGGAGCCATGTTCGGCAACGTCAGCGTACAGGGAAGCAAGGGAACCGTACTGACACCGGCACTATCGAGGATGTAGGTATTTTCGTATAAAGCGGAATAAAAGTATATTTGCAATAAAAAAGATCATGACAGAGCAGCAGCGACGCATAAAGGCATTCCTGGAGGTTATCCGTGACGAACGGATGACACACGCCAATACGGCAACCCGTATCGGCAATGCACTTATCATGCTGCTGGAATACTTCCTCAGTACCGATGCACCCTTCCTTCGCAAAGACCAGGCTGACGGTACCGACTACCTGCTGAGCCTGCTGGGGGGTGCCGTAATCGGAGAGTCAAAAAATATACGGCTGAATCCGGACGGATCCATCACCTGCGGGAGTATCTTCGTGGAAGGTTCTGCCGTGTTCACCGAGCTGGTGATCAACCACCAGAACGTGCTGGAGGGAGACACCTATTTCACGGACAGGGGCATCATAGAGCGCATGGAGTATCTGGGCGAGGCAGAATATCGCCTGTACATGCGCAAGATGCACGATAACGACAGGATAACATTCCATGTAAATGATGTGCTGAGAAGTGCCGTCAACAACCTCGATATCGCACGTACATACCGTACCTCATGGATGAGGGTGAACAGCGTGGACACGGCAAGCAACAGCATGACTGTCGTGATGTATGCGGGTACCGACGTGCCGGGCGGTACCAACTATTCGCCTTCAGAGACCGCACGCGTGGTACGATGGGGTAACTCGCTGGATCCGGATCGCCAGAACGTGTTCTTTGTATCGTCGAACGACGGGCGCTTCCTCTTCCTGCAGGGAGTCACAAAACCCATCATCGACGACACGAACTACTCGGCATTCATAGGCGTCCCGCCTGATCTGGATTGCCTTAGGGACCTGCCCATCAACAAACGGCACCCATACCTCTACGCCCGGGGACTTATCGTTCAGGACATCATCAAGATTGACTACCAGGGAAATCCTGTCTATACGCCACGCGACTGCGGAGCATGGGACTCTCAGAGGGTGTATATACACGGTTACGACAGTACGGAACAGGGGTATTTTACGGATAGAGTCTGGTATGGAGGCTGCCTGTGGCAGTGCTCTGTTGCCCATACAACGGCAGGCCTCGCACCCCGTTTCAACAACCCACAGTGGACCTGCCTGCTGGGAGGTGCTAATGTCACTTTTGAGATTATATCAACGAACGGTGATTTCTTCCGTTACGGCAGCAGCTGGACAACAACACTGATTGCCAGGCTGTGGAATGCCGAGATGCTCCTCACACTGGAGGATATCGGACAGGCAAATATCACATGGGAGCGCATCAGCACAGACACGGCAGGCGATGCCATATGGAAGCTGCAGCATGCCAATGCTGGCCTGAGCGTGGATATCTCCAGCGACACAGACATTCCTGGCGGATGGGGGCCTGGCGCTGATCTGGCGTTCCGCTGTAAAATAACCATCGAGGAACTGGGAACATACGTTAACGAATATCCTATTGAGTTATGATAAAGATAAAGAAGAAAGGCGGTCATGTCATATATCAACCGCTATCGCCAACATTTCAGATGCAGGAGCTCGGAGGCTCCAATCAGCAGAAGTTCGACGCAACGACGGGAACATGGAAGCCCAACCGCCTCCTGACACCCTTCCTGCTAAGACCGAAGCTGCTGATACAGGACCCTGAGGATATCCTGCCGACGGGAGACTATAGCAACGACATGGTGGAAACCGTGTGGACGGTGAAATCTTTAGTGAACAACGTGGAAACGAACCTGGTACTGGGTACGGACTACACCATCGACAATGAAACCAAGGCGCTTATGCTCACGTACAACGTGGCGGTGGACGAGATAGTGACCATCACCTACAAATCACACTATGTAGATCCGCGACGTGCAGACACAAATGCGCTGACGTTCGAATGGAGCAAGAAGGTAACCACAGTGGCAGAGGCGGACTACAAGGTGACGCTGGACTCAGGCATGTGGAACTCGAAGATCCAGATGTCGCCCTTCAAGAACTGGGGGCGCTTTGCCATTCCCGTACAGCTGAAGGACGGTGACGAACCTATAGCGGACGCACGATGCACCTATCAGTGGCAGTGGTGGACGGGAACGGCATGGTCTGAGGACTTCTCAGAGCGATTCTGGTATGTCAGCGGGGCAACGTCGAAACAGGTCATGGTGGACGCGGACTACATCCAAGATATTACGCTGCGCGTCAAGGCTGTGGCCTACGGCGACACAACACACCCCCTGTATTTCGCCACACGCCTGCTACGATGGTACGGCCAGTACCAGGAGGACGTTGATTTCCTGACGGGAAAATACGTCTTTTCGGACTCCACGCTGGTCAAGTTGCAGGGAAAGGTAACGAAAGCTGCAGGAGGAGACATCAAGGATCCTGCGCAATATTTCGACATGATACTGTTTTTTGCCGTAGGCAATGAGGAGCTGGCACCGGTGGCTTACGGTGAAGAGGCGACAATAAGTCGCGATGACCTGCAGAAAGGAGAGCCTAAGGCGGGAATACTCGTCAGGGAACGTACCTGCTTCCTGCCTATTGCAGATGCATCAGGAAAGATACTGTCGGATGATACTACCATCCTTTTCGCACAGATACCAACCACACCAATAATAGAGGAATGAAACAGTATTATTACATCATCAGCGCGGAATCCGCACGAAAACTGGGAGTTACCGCCTTCAGGAGAGGCAACGAGGAAAAAGGCTACCTCGTAACCTCCGGCGATTTGGTGACAGCTGCAGATGACATCTGGAGTAGTGCCACAAGAGTCACAGAGAAAGAGGCCTTTGAGTTTGTTGAACAATTATAAAGTATATATATGGAACTTTCAGCAATTAAAAACCTGTACGGTTTTGAGGACGGCGACTGCATCACTCCGGGGATGGGCGTCCAGATAGCTGCAGGATACGGCCTGCACCAGTATTATAACACCACGACGGGAAATGTGATAGAGACGGATTTCACACAGCACCCCGCTGTGCTTTTCCCGCAGGCTTACTCGTCGAAGACGGCAACAATCGTCGCTCCCTCGATGACTGGCTTCCAGTGGTATTATAACAATATCAGCGACAATGCCGGAATACTCGATAGCAATGGGGACGTGAAGAGTGCCTTTAGTGCACTGTTCGAGAAGACTACGGTCACCATGAACGGAAAGACATTCCCGGCATTGCGCATCAAGGGGAACCTCGTAAGCTCGGTCCTGAACGACTATACCGACAAGTACATCTACTTCGTGGGTACCTGGCAGGGTAAGCAGTTCACATGCCAGCAGCACATCCCTGTCGTTTCTTCGACGGGAGAGGCATATAACATCCTGCTGTCCGTCATCGGTGAGGACGGAACAGGCGATAACGTGCTGTCATCGGATAACGACTGGGTACAATATACGGCATACCTGCAGTTGGCCGGTACCCCAGTATCGGGTGCTTCCTATACCTTCCAGCGGCTGGTTAACGGCAGCTGGGTGGACATCACCAACAGTCAGGGTGTCGTGGAAATCAACTCTAACGTCATCAAGATGTACCAGGCATTCGTAGATGGTGTGGAAGAGCTCCGCGTGGTGGTCACCAATGGTGGTAAGACTTACTATAAGACCTTTGACGTGTCGGACATCCATGACCCGCTGTACATCGACGATGGATGTAACATCATGGGTGATGCCGTTAAGCCGGGACAGACTGCTACCTTCAACCCGAAGGTTTATCGCCGCGACAACGGAGAGGAGGAGACTGGCTTCACATTCTCCTATACCCTCATAAAGAGAAGCGACGGCTCCGTAATTACGGACATCACCGTCAACCAGCTGACCTATGACAACATCGTGGCCAAGGGAGGCATCTCAGTAAGAATAACAGCATCGAGATCATGACGCAGCACCTGCACAAAGTAAAAGACCTGATTCCTGCACCTAACGACGGAAAGGATGCTCCTGTACTGACTATCGAACCATCCGTCATCCTGTATGATGCTGACAGTGACGGTAAGGCCGTCGGTCAGAATCTGGTGTTTCCCATAGCTCCCTCGATGACCGTCAACGGTGTGACAATCTATTGGCCGAATTTGACCTATACTGTCACCACGATAACAAATGTTACCTTTACGGACCCGACGTCGAGACCTAGGCAGGCTGGCAAACTGACTGTAACACAGGGAACTGTAGCTGAAGGTGATGTGAAGGTGGAGTGCCAGGGACAGATAGGGCAAAAGTACTACACGGCTACAGGATACATCCATGTCGGACCTAACAAGAAAGGACAGAAAGGTGACGATGTGTTCTCTGTTTCGATGGACAAGACAACTTACTCTTGTGAGACTTCCAATGGCTCCTTGACACAGAGCTACGATTTCTATACCACAATATACGCCTATTACGGAACTGCCAACGTACTGAGTGCATGCACTGTTACTGCCTCATGCTCTGATGGCAATATAGGTGTTAATGTGATGGATGATAAAAGGGTACGTGTCCAGGCAAATGCTGGCAATAGCCTTGCACCTGTCACCGCCGTTAACATAACGGTAACGCACCCTACATATGGCAGCCGTACCCTGGTTTGCAACATTACCCGCGTTGAGCGTGGAACGAGAGGAGACCGTGGTCCCGCCCTGCGTGGTCCCCAGCTCTACTCTCTCATCCCCAGCGGCTTCCAGTTCTGTGAGGGAGCTGCCAATGAAGAGTTCCTGGACGTCGTCATCGACGACAATGGCAACTACTATAAATGCAAGAAGAGCCATGTGAAAAGCTCTGGTGTCGCTCCAGGAGCCACAGGGTGGGAAACCTACTGGAGTCTGGGAACTAAGTTTGACATTGTAGCTACAAAGATACTGCTGGCCGCCTATGCCGTGGTGAAGAATCTGGGCGTTGAGAACGTCGAGGCGAAGGATGCCAACAACAATGTCATCTTCAGTGTAAAGGACGGCATCCTGACATGCAACGGCGGAACCATCGGCGGGTTCAAGATAACAACGACAAGGATAGGAGCAGATGATATAGATCCGAACAACTTCCTGTATATTGAATCAGGAGGGAAGATAAAGATAGTACGCGAAGGTACCGGAAACGCGATGGACGTACTTGGGAACATAGTCCTGAACGGAAACGGGGGTACGATGATGCTGAACAACGCCTCGAACAACGGCACGATACAGCTCGTGGGCAGGCTGAAAGCAGACACGGGATACCTGAAGACATCTTCAGACACGCTTAACAGAGGTGACATCTATAGGGATGCAAATGGATACTTGAGAATAAAAACATAACCATCAAATATTTATTATTATGAGTGAAAACGTACAACAACGCAATTATGCAAAGGTCCCGAATCTGGACACTTTGAACGTGGGACCGCACACCGTAGTGATCGGCTATGATACGGTGGGGAACAAGTTTGGCCGTATAGCCGTATCGTCCTTGAAGGACAGGATTCCCTGGTTCGGCAGACGATGGCCGAAAGGAAACTCATCGACCGTCGGCATAGCCATCGGTGACATAGACCTCGGTCAGGTCTTCGCCAAGACGATAGGGTTGGGCGGATATCTCGTGCAGAACAACCACTCTCGTGAGAAGCTAAGCGCTACCACACACCGCGAGAAGGCCAACGGTGCAGCTGCTGACCTGACAGGTGCTGCAGGGCATTATAACTGGGGCTGGAACGTACCGATGTACTATCAGAAGTACGAGACTGCAACAGACTTCTGCGAGACATTCTCGTTGGGAGGCCCGCGTCCGGGATTCTGGAATAATTATATCCCCATCGGCTCACGATCTTGTGCGGGATATGCACAGATGGACCGTACGAATAGTGTACTGAAGAACTCCGTCAACAGTACTGCACAATATCGTGGAGGAAATAATGACGCTTCGCTGGACAATACTTACAGATCGCAGCTCTGCAAGCCCGTGACGGACATGGCCATTGCCTCCCTGCGTACGGCAGCACGCCAGAACGGTACGCTGTGGTATGCCAACGACCGTGTGATGCAGTATGTGACGGCAGCGCTGAAGCGCGTCATCTTCGGCAACCGTAACATACAGGCAGCCGTTAATGCCACGCTGGACAGCAACGGACTGCTGCAAGGTGGTACCGGCAGCGGTGCAGACCTGCCGAACAACTGGAGCGCAAACTTCAACTATTATCCATACCTCCGTCTGGACGTAGGCGTGGAGAGTGGTGACTTCACAGGCCTGCTGAGCACCACCATCGATGAGAACGGTACCCAGAAGACCATCGGCAATATCCCTTGCTTCTATGGTCTGAAGAACGACTATAAGTACCTGGCATGCATGTCGGAGAACATGCTGCTGCAGTGTAATGCCGACGGTTCGCAGTCGCTGTTCATCGACAACCACATGGATGGCCGTCAGATGGACCTGACGACAGTATCGGGCCTGACGCAGATTGCCACAGGACCGGCAGCTGCATCGGGTGGATGGCTGTATGCCAAGGAATACCAGATGAACAACCTGTCATTCTTCCCGGGAAGGGAACTGGGTGCGTCAGTATCTACATTCTACAGCGACGGATATTACAATCCGGCTGCTACAAGCGGTCTCCGTGGCGCTCTCTTGCTTGGCCTTGCTCACAATGGTGACTATGCCGGCTCGCTGTACCTCCGTGGCGACGCTGGTGTCGGTGCTGCCAATGCGGGCTGGGGCGCGTTCCTCTGCGAATGGGCAGAGGAGTTCACAACGGAACCTTTCTTTGTCAAGGCTGCCTGAGTGGATAAGGCTCTCGAAGAGAGCAAGGCACACAAGGCGCGCCAGCGCCTCCCGCTCCTCCTATGAGGGGCGGGCCATTTTGAAAAAATCGTTCTTTGGCTTTGTGTAATTAAAATAAAAGTATTACCTTTGCAGTCGCAATCATTGAATTGCAGGTAGAACCTTCAAATGCGGTCTCCGTGGCGCTATCTTGCTTGGCAATGCTAACAATGGTGACAATGCCGGCTCGCTGTACCTCAATGGCAACAATGGTGTCGGTGATGCCAATGCGAACTGGGGCGCGTTCCTCAACAATATCCAAAGTGACACAACAAGAAGGTGAGCCTGACCCATAGGTCGAAAAGATAGAACATGACAGCGAGCCTCGTAATCCTCATGGATGAGCGGCATACCTGCCGGTAGGAAATTGCAGACTACCAAAGACCCACAGATCCCGACAAAGACACCGTCATAGATCCCGCTTAGACCCCGTTTTCTTTTTTTAACCCGTAAGATGCGTAGGATACGTGACAGAGCGGAGAACGAGTCTGTGGAGAATGCCCGTCAGGCTTATGACAACTTTTCCGACAATAAGCACAATCGCGACTACGTTAAGGAATATGAAGCACGTCTTCAGGAGAACCTGGAGATGGCTGTTGCGCTCATAGTTGATGAGTCATGGGAGCCAGCTGGCTATAAAGAGAAGATTATCTTCGAAAAGAAGAAACGCAAGCTTGCCAAGGCTCCCATCAGAGACCATGTCGTAGAGAGTGCAACCATATTACCTTACGAGAAGCGGATATACGATTACTCCACGTGGAGGGCTCCGGCAGTGAAGCCGGGGCTCGGTACGCATGGGCTCTTCCGTATCTTGAGAAACGAGCTGTGGAATTATCCGCAAGAAGAAATGATGTACTATGTCCCCATGGACGTACACCACTACTTCCCGCTGATGGACCATGCCATCCTGAAGGAAAAGCTCCAGAGGCTCATCAAGCCGGGTAAACTGTTGCGCTTCTGCTTCAAAGTTGTGGACAGCTACCAGCAGGGTGTACCCCTGGGCATCAAGGTGGCACAGCTCTTCGGGCAGATATACCTGGCAGACTTCGACCGCATGGCCATGCGCTTTTTCGATATCGGGAAGGATCCCGAGAAGTTGGCATACTGGACAAGGCGTTACGTCGAAGGCTGTATCGTGACGGCACGTTCGCCCGACGAATACAGGGAACTCTGTCGCGGACCATCCTATCTGGCATGGAAGTTCAGACGGTACGTGGAAGAAGGGCTTCCCTTCTATCTCAGGTTCGTCGATAACATCCTGATACGTCACAGGGACAAGACGGTACTCCACATCGCTACGGAACTGGCCATTATGCATCTCTCACGAGACTGGCATTGTACCGTTAACAGCGACTACAACGTTCGCCCGACGTGGACGGGCATCCGCATCGTGGGTTACGTTTTCTACCACGACAGCGTACTGGACGGAAAGTTGAACAAGAAAAACCTAGCAAGAAAAATCGCCAGGCTGAGGAAGAAAGGCTGTTCGGAGGAACAGATAAGAATAAAACTATCCTCACGATTCGGATATATAAAACATGCAAATTGCATACACCTACTAAAGAAACTTGGAATGGAAAAATCACTCGGAAAAATAATCAAGTCAAGAAGAGTTAAGGCGCCGTTCCCGGAAATGAACGGCAGCCAGAAGGTAAAATTCTCCAGCATCTGCAACAAATGCGAGGAACTGGAAGGAGGGCAGAAGAAAGCAACTGTGAAAATCTATCTGGAGGACTATAAGATCATGAACTCAAAGATAGACAAAGAGAAAGTCATGGTGCAGGTAGAGAAAGCGGACGGATCGCCAGGAATGATTGAACAGTCCACACCTCAGAAGGCCCTTGCCATAAGGTTCAAGAAAATACTCAAGACGTTCGTCCTCAACGGAGAGGAGTCTTACGTCTTCGAGAAAAAGAAGGATGAGGACGGAAACCCTACCGAAGAGGATGCGGAATACTACAGTTTCACTGGGTCGAAGATACTCATTGACCAAGCAATGAACGACTTCACCATAGAAGACCTGCCATATCCTACCATCATACAGCAGTTCATGGGCAAGAACGGACAGACATTCGTCAAATTCACATAAACGAACAAAAAGAAGCTATTATGAAAAAAATGACATTTTCAGCGGTCTATCAGAACCGCAGGACGTACATGAAGTACGACGAGAAGCACATTATCGGATATTTGAACGAGGAAGTGCTCGAGAACTACGCCCCCGACGGACAGCCGGTCGAGGGTGAGCCTGTAGTGTGGCCCGTCGCATACCGGTACACGGGTACCGAGCGTGACGGTGGTACCATCTTGCCGTGCTCCAACGTGAGTGACTATGGAGACATGGCAAACGCTATCATTCGCTCTCGCTATTCCGAGAGCCAGGAGCTGGCCATCCACCGCCATGCTCAGAACGGGGACTACGAGGAGAACCCCACCGAGTATGAGGAATACAACGCCTTCTGCGAGGAGGCAGTCAGACAAGCCAAGGCCTGGGTACTTGGCGAGTAGTCTTGTGCCGGTCTGCAGCCGTCGTGCTGCGGGCCGGTATTTTCGTACCTCACGCGTGTCCACTATCTTTGCATTAGAAACTTATCAATGTAAAGATATGACACCAAGTACAAAAGACAAGATCCAATACTCCACCGCAGTGCTCATGCTGCTTTCCAGAGTCGTACTCACCTACTGCTCTTTCTTCCTGAAGGGCGATGTCCTCGACAGCGTGCTGTTGTATGCGGGACAGACAATGGTCTATGCAGGCAGCATCTTCGGAGTGTCCGTATTCATACGTGCCAAAAGCGGAGAGATTCGCAACTACGTTGACGAACGGCTCAGGGAAAAGGAGGGCGTGTCATGAAACTGCAGCAGGTAACTCGAGACGAACTGCTGGTCATCATGCCGGGCAGCGAGAACAGGATTGATAAGTTCCTGCCTTTCTTCAACCAGTATGCCGAGCGCTTCGAGGTGGACACCACCCTGCGCTTCGCACACTTCATAGCACAGGTGGCCCATGAGAGCGGTGAGCTGCGTTACGTCCGCGAACTGGGCTCGGGCATGAAGTACGAGGGACGCAAGGACCTGGGAAACTTCTATCCGGGCGATGGACCGCGATACAAGGGGAGGGGACTCCTGCAGATAACAGGTCGCAAGAACTACCAGATGGTAGGCGAGGCGCTGGGTCAGAACCTCCTGGACAATCCCCAGCTGCTCGAGCAGCCGGAATGGGCTGTGGCAAGTGCCTTCTGGTACTGGGACCGCCACAAACTCAATACGTTTGCTGACAGGGACGATGTGGTGACCGTCACCAAGCGCATCAACGGAGGTACTAACGGGCTGGCAGAAAGGAAGAAATTCCTTGCGGCAGCTAAAAAAATATTCAAGGTATGAAAACATTTTCCTATTTCCTCATTCCCCTCCTGCTCTGTGCATGCAGTTCCAAGAAGCATGTGACGAAGGAGGATCTGAGACAAGAGACTGACAGTACCGGCATCACGCAGGCAACAGTCTCCAGTGAAGTGGTAAGCAAAGACACAGCAAGTACAGAGACAACGGTTTCCGACGCTCTCGAGATAGCGTTCAGCGACTCCGGAAAGGTGGAGCTGAAGCCCGACGGGAGCATGCTTATGACGGGTGTGAAGTCGGTAAAGGACAACCGGAAGAGTGACAGTCGGCAACAGTCCTCCAATATATATACTGAAAAGCGTGACAGTAGCGCCCATCAGCAGGCTGCAGTCCACAACAATAGGCAACGCAAAGCCCGCGACACCCTGAAGGAACAGCCCATAGCCAACACCTTCGCCTGGAGCCTTGTATGGGTGATGCTGGGAATGGCTCTGGCTGCAGCCCTCTGCTTCTACCTGTATGCCAGGGCAAGGCGGAAATCATAAAGCTGGCTTTTGATATTTTCCATAAAGTTTATTTATTAGTAGAATATGCATGAGAAGCCTCTGTCGCGAGACAGGGGCTTTTTCTGGTACGTACCGTCGGACTACGAGTCCGAACGGCTCGGACTGCCAGTCCGTCAGGCACGGACTCATGGCCTGCCCGTATAGTAAATTCAGTGCATTTTGCAACTTTTTCCGCGAAAAACTTGCAGATATGGGAAAAAGTTCCTATCTTTGCAACGTTAAAACTTAGAGCGACAGGAAGTCGCTGCCTCATGGCGGCTATTTTTATGTCCGGACATTATTGGTAAAAAATACTGCAGCAACCGCGTCGTGGAGCCGAAATGCCCACGGAGTCCAGCTCTAAGACTTTAACAGCGCGTAGTGCTGCATTTTTATTGTTAAAACTTAGAGATATGGAAACAAAGAATTATTTCGTGAGAGAGAACCAGACGGAGCAGCAGATGTTCTGCCAGCTCCAGGTGTCTAACAAGTTCCGCCGTACGATGGACGCCCAGGAAGCAGAGCTGCTGGTGTGGATGGTGGAGAACCTGGTGCACCGCAGCACCACAGAGAAAGAGGTAGCGGAAGTAGCCGACCGCATCTACCAGCGTGTATGTGCCATGAACGCCTGCCGCAGTTCTGCACCGTACCTGGTCATGAGCTACAGTCCGCTAAAGGCTGACCAGTCCGGATTCATCCGCATCGAGCGCACCAGTGGCCGCCATCAAGCCGTACTGCTGCCCATCATCGACTACCGCGGATGCGTTAAAATAAATAAAGTGTAATTACCGTTCCGGATTTTTTCGTATATTTGCAACAGAAAAGAAAGGAGCTGAGTATGATGTATCTATTACCACCAGAGACGGGACTGTTGCTACTGCTAGGCTTAGTGGTATGGCTGCTGTGTGCCGGTACCAAGTCGGCATTCAGCAAACTGGATGCCCCCGATAACCACATCGAGGATATCATCCTCACGAACATGCGGAACACAGACCGTTCGGCATGGGTAGATGCAGCAAAATACCACACCACGCTTAAGAAGTACGGAGCATTGGTGAAGACCAGATCAGGAAAAGAGAAATGGGTCATAGCTGACTCCAGGGAAGAACTGGAGGAAAAGGTCCGGGAACTCTTCGAGAGTCTCATAAAATAGTATTTTCGTAGCACATCAGGAAGCGATATATTTGCAGTAAAAACAAATATACCGCTTTTTTATGGCACAGAACGAAAGATTTATAGCAGAAATCCTGCTGAACGATTCAGAGGTCCAGAACAAAATCAAGGATTTGAACAACCGTTACGAGGAACTCAGGAAGAAACGCCAGGAGGCTATGGAGAAGGGTGACACCAAGCTGTTGAACCAGTACGACAAACTGATCGACAACACCAAACGCAAGCTGGAAAAGCAAGTACAGCTGGCGCAAGGCCTCAATAAGGTGATGGGCAACATGAGTACCGCCAAGATGAAGGAGCTGGAAGCTGTCATCACACACATCAACAAGCAGCTGAACAGTTCGCATATCGAGCGAAACAGCAAAGAGTGGCGCGTGCTTACAGAGAAGATGCGTGAGGCGAAGACGGAACTTTCCAAGATGAAAAGCACCTTGGGAGAACAGAAAAGCATGTGGTCCAGGTTCTTCAAGTTCCTGAACGACAGCTGGGGTGGTGTGCTCATCATCTTCCAGTCGCTCAGCCAACTGAGAATGTCGGCTGTTTCTTCGGTAAATGACTTTGCGGGGATGGAGGAAGAGATGGCTGACGTGCGTAAATATACGGGAATGACCGACGATCAGGTGCGCCTCCTGAACGAGGACCTGAAGGAGATGGACACCCGTACAGCACGCGAGCAACTGAACCAACTCGCAGGTGTAGCTGGTCGTCTGGGCAAGCAGGCAAAGGACGATGTGCTCGATTTCGTAGATGCCGGCAACATGATAAAGGGTTCCTTGGGCGATGACCTCGGTGACGGAGCCATCGACAAGGTGGGTAAGCTGGCGATGGCGTTCGGTGAAGACAAGAGCAAGGGCCTGCGTGGTGCCATGCTGGCCACAGGTTCCGCTATCAATGAACTGTCGCAGAACTCCAGCGCCTACGCGGGCTATCTGATAGACTATACGGCTCGCGTAGCAGGCTTCGGCAAGCAGCTGGGACTGACACAGGCGCAGATTATGGGATTCGGTGCCGTGATGGATGAGAACCTGTTGCGTGATGAGATGGCTGCTACAGCCTTCGGCAATATGCTCACCAAGATGCAGACCGACACCGCCAAGTTCGCCAAGATTGCAGGCATGGACGTGAAGAAGTTCACGGATCTGCTGAACACGGATGCTAATGCTGCCATCCTCGCCCTTGCTGACAACCTCCGCAAGGCAGACCCGCAGAACATGATGAAGATGCTTGACGACATGGGACTGGACGGCTCGCGTGCCGTGGGAGTGCTGTCAACGCTTGCCGACAAGATAGATGATGTGCGTGCCCGTCAAGAACTGGCCACCAAGGCCTACGAGAAGGCAACGTCCATCGAAGATGAGTACCGCGTGAAGAATGAAACGGTGCAGGCACAGATAGACAAGGCTAAGAAGAAGTTCCATGAGATGTCCATAGAGCTGGGTGAGCAGCTGCTGCCCGTTGTCAGATACACCATCTCTGGAGGCTCTGCACTCATACAGATACTGAGCGCGATAGTATCCGTTCTCTACAACTCCAAGGCTACCATCATTTCCGTTGGTACCACCATTGCCGTGCTGACCGCCTACCGCAAGGCTGACGTCATGTGGTCCAAGCTGCAGATATTCTGGAACGAGAAGCTGCTGGTGGCCCTGCGTAACCTGAAGATAGCGCTGATGCAGAATCCGTGGACTGCTGTATTCGTGGCAATAGCTGCTGTGGTCGGTATCATCATCGACCTCAAGCGCAGGTCTGACGAAGCAGCGGAGAGCCAAAGGAAACTGGCTGCTGCCCAGCGAGAGCAAAAGGCAATGGCTGAGAGTATGAAGGCTGTCAATGATGAAGCCAACAAGGCTACAGCGGAGGAGATTACGAAGTTCAAGCTTCTGCGTAAAACGCTGGAGGATAATACCAAGAAATATGATGAGCGTAAGAAGGCGCTGGACGAAATCAAGAAACTGGTACCATCGTACCATGGCACGCTGACTACGGAGAACACCCTTATCAATAATAATGCCAATGCCCTCGACGGCTATGTGAACAACCTTATGAATGCAGCCCGGGCACAGGCAGCATTTAACAGGATGGTGAAACTGCAAGATAGCAGCATGAGCCATGAAGATACGCTTAAGAAACGCCAGGGCAACATGCAGTGGGCAAAGAACAAACTGGAGGAAATGGGTGTCCCGGAGAATGCGCAGTTCGTCGGTAATGGTGCCAAGGGTTACAATATGTATGATGAATACGGAAAATTCATCAAGAAAGTGACTTATCAGCAAAAAGAGCAGATAGACCACTACCAGAGACTGGTAGCGTATAACGAGAGGCGCATCACCGAAGAACAGCAGATCCTCGACATCAACAAGAAACAGTCTGAAGAGCTCCAGAAGATAGTTGACAATGGAAAGACTCCAGAGAAAAAGACAACGACACCCTATGTTTCGGATGCCGAACGCAAGAAACAGGAGGAAGAGCGGAAGAAACGCGAGGCTGAAGAGGAGAAAGCAAGGCGTGAGGCCCTTCAGAAGCTGAAGGACGCTGACCGCGAGCAGAAGGCCATCACCGATGAGAGGCTGGCCGACAACATGCTGCAGTACCGCGCAGGTCTGCAGGACTATCGCCGGTATGTGGAAAACCAGCTGACCATACAGCAGGAGGGTCTGAAGGCTCGTATGGCAGTGTGGGACAAGGAGTCCAACGAGTACAAGAAATACCAGAAGCAATACCAGGCACTCCTTCTGAACGGTGACGAGGAGACCACCCGCATGCGCTCTGCAGACCTTGAACGTGCTCATATCCTGATGATGCACCAGCTGGAGAAAGACTTCAACACCGAGGGCTCAGCCATCTACCGGAACGAAGTGGCCTACAACGAGGCACGCTTCCAGGAAGAGATGGCTTACCTTGAAGATCTTAAGGAACTGACCCGAGAAGGCTCGTGGGAACGCATGCAGATAGAACAGGAGATTGAGGACAAGATGCATCAGCACCAGTTGGAGAACCAAATTACCTTCCAGCAGATGCTTGAAGACGTGAAGACCAGCTACCTGCAGCAGTCTGATACTACACGCATGGAGATGGAGTTGAATAATCTCGATGAGCTAAACAAGCGCAAGCTGCTGTCAGAAGAGGAGTACCAGCGTGCACGTATGGCGATAAAGGCACAGTATGCCGACGGGAAAACACCAGGCGAACAGGTGCAGGCTGACGGAGCTAATGCCTTGAAGGTGGCTGAGAGCAACGCCAAGAAGAACGCCTCCGGTACTGCAGACATTCCCATCATCGGCACCGTGTCCCTCTATGCATCTACCATGGATCAGCTGAAGGAACTCTACGAGAAGGATGAGATAACGCATGAGGCCTACTTGGAGGCAAAGCGTCAGGCTACTGCCAATTTCTGTCAGAACCTGGCATCACAGATGTCCGCAGCCTTCAACGGTGTCAACCAGCTCATGTCTGCGGCATCGTCATACTATGGTGCACAGAGCGACCTCGAGGTGGCTATGACCAAGAAGAAGTACGACAAGGAGATAGCTGCTGCCGGCAACAACCAACGCAAGATTAAGAAGCTGCAGGAAAAGCAGGCCAAGGAAGAGGCAGCCATCAAAACGAAGTACAACCGCAAGCAGGTAAAGATACAGATTGCACAGGCTATCGCTCAGACTGCCACCAATGCACTGAATGCCTACGGTTCGGCTGCTGCTATACCTGTCGTCGGCTATATCCTGGCACCTATCGCGGCTGCCATGGCCGTCGCTGCCGGTATGATGCAGATTGCCACCATCAAGAAACAGGCGGAGGCGCAGGAGGCAGGATACTACGAGGGCGGTTTTACGGGTGGCAAGAGATATCGCCGGGAAGCCGGTGTCGTTCACGAGGGCGAGTTCGTTGCCAACCATCAAGCCGTCAGCAATCCTAACGTGCTGCCGCTGCTGCAGTTCCTGGATCAGGCGCAGCGCAACAATACGGTCGGATCCCTCACGTCAGAGGATATCAGCAGGCAGCTGGGACGTGGGGAGAGTGCCGTAGTGGCTCCCGTAGTCAACGTGAACACGGACAACGAAAAGATGAAGGAAACCATGGACAGGATGAACGATGCCATAGATGACCTGAACGGAGCCTTGGAGGAAGGTATCGACATCAAGTTCGACATGGACCGATTTGAAAAGAGCTGGAACCACCATAACAAGATAAAGAACAAATGATAAAATGCTATATTGACGGACAGGAGGTGTTCCCGTCCCTGAAGAACGGCCTCAAGATGGTCATCGAGAATCCCAACATGAGGGAGAAAAGCTCGTACACATATGATATCACATTCCCCATGGATATCCTGGAGAACGTGAAATGCTTCTCTGGCATCTCCAGAGCTTCCGTTTCCGTGAAGAAAAGAACCTTCGAGGACTGTCGCCTGACAGCCAACGACAAACTGCTCTTCCGGGGGAAAGGCATCGTTACCATGGTGAACAACGAGGAAGTGAAACTCCAGATCGTGCAGGAGGAGAAAAGCAACATCCCGTCGGTGTTCAGCAGCAGCTACATCGACTTGCTGCATTACCCTGCCGTCAGCAGTCGATTCAAGCAGGCTGTATTCACTGATGGAGGGGACTCCTTTGACGGAGATCAGCAAGGAATCATCGCTTGGACAGACGTTAGAAACGAACTGATAACGGGAAGCTTCATAGGGGAAAGGGGCAAATATGCGTTCGTCATGACACTGAAGGGTGATGCAACTGGGGAGGATATAGAAGACTTCGTAAACGTCTGCTGCGGAAGCCTCGGAGGAGACGTGTGCCCGTTGTACCATCTTGCGGTTCAACCCAACCTGATGTACGTGCTCAGGCATGTCCTGACTTCTGCCGGCTATTCAGCTGAGCTCTCGGCTATCGACTGCGAGCCATGGCAGGATCTTTATATCTGTTCCTGCAACATCACTTTGGATATTGCTGAGTCACTTCCGCATTGGACATGTAAGAAATTCCTCGAGGAAATAGAAAAGTTGTTTAACATATCTTTCGAATGGAATGACGGATACGTCCGCGCCGTCAAACTCTGGGAGAGGGAAGCTTCGCAGACCGTGGAGATCGAGAGTGTGGATGACTTCGAGAGAAACTACGACGAGGAAGGTCAGAATTATGCCGATACCTCCAACCTGACATACAACCTAGGAGATACACACGCCCCGAACGACACCGTCAGCCGTGAGGCCCTACAGAAATACGGGGTAAGACAATTTACATCTATGACAGCCCTCGAAAATGCCATGAGAACGATGACCGAAAAGGAAAAGAAAACGTCTTTCTTCGCCATCAAGGAACGTCCGGAACTGTATTACTTCCACGAGAAAACAGAGGAGTCTGATGCAGACAGACTACAGACAGCAGGGCTTTTCCGACCACTCTTCCGAGATATAGATTCAGACAGTACAACGGAATTGAACATAGTTCCTGTAGCCATAGAGAACGAGGAGATTCCATTCATGCCTTTTTTAGTCAAATACCATTTTGTCTATGACGGCTATTACCGTATGCGAGATATATTAAGGGCTGTTATCCAATATCCCGTCACCCAATCGAAGGAGATACACGATGACTATGTATCCGTGCAGGACGTGGTGGAGGATGGAAGTGACATCGACGACGAGGAGGATACCTCACAGATGGATATCATGTTTGTCAGTTCCTTGGATACGTTGAACGTACAGACATGGTTTGGAACTGTTACAGTTCCGAAGGGAACAACCGACAACCATTTGTACAGGGTAGGGCTGAAGGCAGCATCATTGGCACTCAATGGATGTAGTACGATGATATGCATGGGTGACAACCACGTCACACAGCTGCAGATAGACCAGGCTTCCGCATTCAACAAGAACGAAGAACTGATCACCAAGTTCCTGGCAGACGATGTGCCGTCCGTCAGCAGAATGTTTGTCATTGCCAACAAACGGTACATCGCCAAGCAGCTGGAGATACAAGTCAACGAGGACGGTGTGGCCCATGAGATAACGGGGCATTTTTATGAGTTACTATAACGAACCGTCGAAGGACTTTACCTCGTCGGGGACAATCCGGGAACGCTTCAGGTACTTGTTGGTAACGGCGATATCAGAATGTCCCGCCTGATCACGGGCCACCACGACACCTTCGGCATTGGCCAGGTCACGGATGCCTGAGTCCTTCAGACTGTAGAACTGGTAGCTGTCCGGCCACTTCATCACCTTGCGCAACTTGCTCCACTCCAGACGGAAGGCGTTGGCATAGATCATCTTCGGACCCGGACGCATGTTGTCGCTGAAGATATAGTCCTGCGATGGTGCGCTGAATATATCCAGTTCTATCATCAGCTGCAGAACCTTACTGTTCAGTCCCACATGTCTCTCGTGTCCGTTTTTCGCTACGTCAGCCGGTACCGTCACCTCTTTCTTGGAAACGGAGATATATCCCACCTTGATATGCCTGAGCTCATCAGGACGTATGAAGGTATAGTATTCCATCATGCACGCAAGAAGGAAATACTTATTATTTATATTAAGGTATTCGCGCATACGCGTAAGGGCACTATGCGGCAACGCATCCCTCAGCTTCTCGGATTCTTTCAGCTGCCGGATGTACTGGATGGGGTTCTCTTTGATGTATTTCTTCTCTACCAGCCAGCTGCAGAACGTCGAGCACCAGGTGCGGTAGTTGTTACGGCTCCGTGCTGAAAGATCCCTGTCCGTGATGAGATAGTCCAGATAGTCCGTGAAGAATGACTGGTCGAGCTGGGCGGTCACCCTGACATGGTTGCCCTGAGACTCCAGAAACTCACACAGCACAGACAGCCGTGACAGGTAGTCGTACATTGTCTTGTGCTTCATGGCGCCCCGATGGTACAACGCCTTGACATATTCCCTGTATCTGTCCAGCATGTCTTCGACTGAATAGTTCGTGCGCATGATATCCCCATCGACCCACACGTTCCAGCCGTGAGATACCTGGTTGAGGATATTTCCGATGATGCGGTTGGCCACCATGTCACGCTCACGCCCCTTGCGGAACCTGTCTAGCATGTACTTCTTACGCTTCAGCTTGCCTGTAAGGGGGTCAACCTGAGAAAACCAGATGTAGGAATGCGTCCCGTCGTGACGCTGGGGTGGGATGAAATCTACAATTACATCGTGGAAATTATGCCGTTTCTTTTTGGAAAACATTTTTTTTACGTTTGTTGCCGAAACAACCAACGCATACGTTAATATGTCCGAATGATGTCCGAGTTATAAAACTCAAAAAGTCGCAATCCCTTTATTTGTGAGGGAATTTGCGACTTGATGTTGCGGAGGCAGGACTCGAACATGCGACCTCCAGGTTATGAGCCTGGCGAGCTACCAACTGCTCCACTCCGCGATGTTAGGTGACAAAATCAGAGCGAACCGAATGCAGAGAGCTTGATCTTTGCTGAGGTGAAGCCTGATTTCGCAGAGCTTTTCTCGAAAAGCGCTGCAAAGGTACGAGTTTTTTTTGAAATATGCAAATCTTTTGCAGAAAAAATAAGTAAAAAGCGTATTTTTTACAATTTAAGTAAAAAAGATTTGGCAATATCAGAAGTATTATCTAATTTTGCACACTGTAATTATAATGTGCAAAACGGAAAAGTTTGGGAGGACTGAAATTATGTCTATATCGAAAACGCGACAGAAATTAGTTGACGTAGCCCGTCAGTTGTTTGCCAAGAACGGTTTGGAAAATACGACGATGAATGATATTGCGCAGGCTTCTGATAAGGGCCGCCGCACATTATATACCTATTTCAAGTCTAAAGAAGACATCTATTATGCCGTTATCGAGAGCGAGTTGGAACGTCTTTCCGACCAGCTTGACGAGGTGGCAGCCAAAAAGATTCCTCCTCAGGAGAAAATCATAGAATTGATTTACATGCACTTGAGCATGATTCGTGAGACGGTGGTACGCAATGGCAATTTACGTGCCGAATTCTTCCGTAACATCTGGATGGTGGAAAAGGTTCGCAAGAATTTCGATGATGCCGAGATAGAACTGTTCCGTAAGGTGTTCCGCGAGGGCAAGGAAGACGGCGAGTTCGATATAGATAATGTAGAGCTGGTGGCCGACATCACCCACTATTGTATCAAGGGTCTTGAGGTGCCGTACA